>ERZ1673817.6-NODE-6-length-243408-cov-24.088711_pt1 | contig 243408 bp, 245 predicted proteins | sample MGYA00580146_ERZ1673817 | MGnify/ENA primary metagenome ERZ1673817 (study PRJEB41219, sample SAMN04549607) | soil metagenome | isolation source: soil | place: USA: New Mexico, Bitter Lake NWR | collected 2008-11-15 ...
CTTCCTCTGCCAGTTTGATTCTAAGAAGCTGGATGCGTCGAGGCAACTCGCAGCCAATTCGATGAGGTATTGCTTGTTGCTCTATCCAGCTGAGCTGCTGGGCATAGCATTATATTGTTCAATTGCAACTTTCATCGTTGTCGTTGATTCACAGTCTCTTCCTCTGCCAGCATATGCAAAAAGCCGGATGCGCTGGAACAGGAACAATTTGAAACTTAGATATTAAGATTCGCATTGTTAATCACTATAAAATTTTCAAAGACATTTTATATTATAAAAAAGTTTTTTAATAAAGTCAAGATAAAAAAGAGCGAGGGACATTGCCCCGCTCATAAAGCGAATGCTTTTGTCAGAGAGTGCACTTCTTTTCCATCAACTTCATAAAATCGGACTGTTGCTTCTCCATCTTCGATTTGCAGCAGCGCATACGTTTTTTCTTTTCTTGTTCTTGGCAACAAAATGCTTCCCGGATTAATAAACAAAATACCATCAATCAGCTCAGCGCCGGCAATATGGGAATGACCAAAACATACTACCTTTGCCTCTATTTCTTTCGCACGATAGTAAAGATTCATTAACGACATTTTCACATTATAAAGGTGACCGTGAGTAATAAAAAATCGGATTCCACCGATTTCTTCGATTCGTTCTTTAGGAAATTGTGCAGTGAAATCACAATTTCCGCGCACGATCAAAAAATGCTCAATTTCTTTGTGACCAGTGGACAATTCCGAATCGCCGCAATGAATGAGCGCATCCGCTTCATGGCGGTGGCGCGCCGCGATTTCTTCTAATTCTTTCGTTAATCCATGACTGTCACTAATAATTAACACTTTCATCTTTCTTTACTCCTTATCGTTAATGATTTCATCCCACTGTTCTTCCAGTTTCGCCAACGCTTTAGCCCGATGACTAATTTGATTTTTCTCTTCTTTGGACAATTCCGCCATTGTTTTTCCTTTTTGCGGAACGTAAAAAATCGGATCATACCCGAATCCGTTTTCTCCTTTTGGCTCTTCTGCAATGTATCCTTCGCACGTCGCCTCCACAACGGCTGTACGGCGTCCCGGAGCCGCGACAGCAAGCGCGCAATGAAAGCGGGCCGTTCGTTTTTCCAATGGAACTCCTTTCAATTCTTCTAACACTTTGGCGATATTTTTTTGATCGTCCTTCTCTTCCCCAGCGTAGCGGGCGGAGTACACCCCCGGTCTTCCATGTAAAGCGTCGATCGCTAAACCGGAGTCGTCAGCGATCACGGTCGTATGAAAATAGCGGGCCATCGCTTCCGCTTTTAATATCGCGTTCTCGGCAAACGTGCTTCCCGTTTCTTCGACATCCGGGCAATCTGGAAAGTCGAGAAGCGACTTTACTTCAACTCCTTTTTTGGCGAGAAGCGCTTGAAACTCTCGTGTTTTTCCGGCATTTTTCGTCGCGATAATCACTTGTTTCATGACGCATCCCCGCTTTCTTGGCTTCGCTTTATGTCAATTTGCGCCGCAAGTTCCCCTAACGTTTTCCGCTGAATATCGATCAGCTGCCGAATTCCCACTTCTGCGGTATCTAACAATTCGTTTAATTGTTCCCGCGAAAATGTCGCTTCTTCTCCTGTCCCTTGAATCTCAACAAAACGGCCGGCTCCTGTCATCACCACATTCATGTCGACTTCCGCCCGGGCATCTTCCGTGTAGTTTAAGTCAAGAATGATCCCATGCTCTGGGTCGATCCCAACAGATGTAGCGGCTAAAAAATCGTTAACAGGAAGTTCATCGAGTTTCTTTTCTTCGACTAATTTCGCAAACGCTAACACCATCGCCACATATGCCCCTGTAATCGATGCGGTCCGCGTCCCCCCATCCGCTTGAATGACATCACAGTCGATCCATACTGTTTTCTCGCCTAATTTGTCCAAATTAACAACAGAACGAAGCGCCCTGCCGATAAGGCGCTGGATTTCCATTGTCCGCCCCGATACTTTTCCTTTGCTGGATTCCCGCACGTTCCGCTGCTCTGTCGCCCGTGGCAGCATCGCATATTCCGCAGTAATCCATCCTTTTCCACCACCGCGCATAAACGGCGGCACTTTATCATCGATACTTGCTGTGCAAATCACTTTTGTATCGCCAACCGTAATAAATACCGATCCTTCCGCGTGTTTTATAAAATGTTTTTCCATATGTACAGGACGAAGCTGTTTGTTTTCTCTACCATCTACTCTCATTCAAAAGCCTCCTTTATCATAAACAGAAAGAGGTAGCACACCGCCTACCTCTTTTTTATATCATAATCTCACATCCCACTGCCAGCCGCTCTATTCATTTGCACGATAATTTTTCTAAAATAGCGCAAACTGCTGCTCTTCCTTTAAAAACTTTCTGCGTTCACGTTTTCCGGCCTTGTCACCGGCTCGGATAGCGTTTTTCCATCTTCCTTTACCAGATTTGCCTTTCCATTTACCGTAATCGCGACACTTTCAATTCCCTTTTGCTCCGTTAAGGAAAGAACGAGGGAATTTAATACATGATCCAAAATGACATTTTTCTTATTGCTGCCGTAAATTGCTTCATTGAAGTTTAGCGTCACTTTCCCATCTTCATATTTTGGCTTTCCCAATAGCTGAGTATCCGGCTGAAACTCACTTAAAAGGCCGCTGCCATAGCTCGGCCCTTTAATTAATTCGTTCACCGCGGCAACAATATCGTCTTTTTCTTTATTGGACACGCGCCGTGTGACAGGAACGTAGTACGTATTGCTTCCTTGCTGCGCGACAAAATAAACGGTAACCGGGTGAGTATTTGTAATATCAATAACACCGCTTGCTTCTATATTAATCCCATCGGCGCGGCTGACGCCATCTTGGATCGGCGTTTTATTGACAGGCATGACATCTTGGTCATAACCGTTAATGCGAATTTTTACTTTTTTCACATTATCAAACTGTGTCAGCGTCCATGTAATCGCCTGTAAAATTTTCTTTTCATCTTCCGGTCTATAATTGGCAAACTCCGGCGAGAAATCAGCGATAATGGTTCCATCTTTCTCCAGTTTTACCCCTAACACACGCGTGTCTGCCGGCAGTACAGCGCGAAAACCGTTCGGCAGCATCTCCGAAACAGGGCCGTCCTCTACTAAATATTCAAGAACTTGCTTTGCAACAGCGTCTGTTTTTGGCAGCTCCACTGTCTGCGGCACAACAAATCCATTTTTATCAATCAAGTAAAGTTCACGTTTCACTGTTTCCGTTGCTTTGTTCACACTTTTTTCTTCTTTTTGTTTTTCTGTTGTCTTTTGCAATGATTGCCCCTCTTCTAAATAGCTCACATCCTGCGGCGGGTCAATTTCCTTGACTGCTCCATCTTTTCCAAATAGCCCGCAGCCGCTAAGCAACAGCAACAATGCGGCAACGGATGCGGCTAGCTTCCTCGCTCCTCGGTTGAACATGAAAATTCCCTCCTACACATAGTTTGTACTACTATGTATACGAGCATTTTTGGAAAATAGAATAAAAAAATCCTTTAGCGTGAAAGCTAAAGGATTTTATAATTCAATCGTTTGAACACGTTCTATCGGCTTTCCAAACCATTTGGAAGCAATTTTTTGGAACAGCTCCTTCGGTCCTGTCGTGAAAAACAAATGTTCTGCCGCACGTTGCCCCGTATAAAGCAAATGGCTATGATGCAAAATCGCGCTAACTTCACGCGCCGTTTCATCACCGGAGCAAATAAGTTTAACACGCTTCCCCATATATTCCTTTATGAGAGGGCTTAACAAAGGATAGTGAGTGCAGCCTAAAATAAGGACATCCATATTGCTTGACTTAAACGGCTCAAGCGATTCGGCGACGATTTTCTTTGCTTCTTCCCCTTCGAAGTTTCCGCTTTCGACAAGCGGAACAAATTTTGGACACGCCAAACTTTCCACATGAACCCGAGGGTTAATGGACTTAAGCGCTTTTTCATACGCGCCGCTCTTTACCGTGCCAATCGTGCCAATCACGCCGATATGGCCGTTCTTCGTCGCTTTTAGCGCTGCACGAGCTCCGGGATGTACCACGCCTAATACTGGAATATCGAGCTGCTCCCGAATTTCGTCCAATACAACAGCCGTTGCCGTATTGCAAGCAATTACAAGCATTTTAATATTATACTGCAATAAATAATTCGTCATTTCCCATGTAAATTGACGAATTTCTTCTTCTGGGCGTGGTCCGTACGGGCAACGCGCCGTATCTCCAAGATAAACAATCCGTTCTTTCGGCAATTGTCGCATGATTTCTTTTGCAACAGTTAATCCGCCAACTCCTGAGTCAATAACACCAATTGCTCTTTCCAAGTGATCGCCTCATTCTTTTTTCATTTCTTGATGTAATTTCCGCAAACATTTCTCTAAAAAGACAATTTCTTCGTTGGAAAAACTTCGCAATACCTGTGCCAAGTCGTATTGGCGCTTTTTAATCACTTCTTCGATAATTCGCTCACCTTCTTCCAGAAGATGAATGCGCACGACTCGCCGATCATGCTGGTCTTTTATCCTAGCAACGAGCCCGTTTTTTTCCATTCGGTCTACTAAGTCTGTTATTGTGCTGCACGCCAAATACATTTTGTTCGATAATTCGCCAATCGTCAAGTCCCCTTCTTCTAACAGCCATTGCAATGCAACGAATTGCGGCGGTGTAATCGGATATTGCGTTAAAATTTCGCGGCCTCGTTGTTTTAAAATCTCGGCGATATAGCGAAACAGCTTTTCGAGTTCGACAACAGTCTTTTCATTCAAGTGGAACGGCATACAATCTCCCCTGCAGCGACGCATTATTATTTTTAACGTTTTTCTGCAAAAATGCAATTCAAAAGCATTGATGAAGAGAGTTGTTCGACAACTTTTGCCACATCATGTTCATTTTACTACACTTTATCACATCATCAACAGCTTTAATATTGAGACTTTAAAATCAAACGCTGAACAATGTTTGTGATTGGCTCCAAAAATATAACGAACCGGCTACCTTAAAAAAGGTTAGCCGGCATTTCTTATAGTTCAAGCTCCCCCATTCGAAGCAATTCAATAACCGCTTGGGACCGCCCCTTTACCCCAAGTTTTTGCATTGCATTCGAAATGTGGTTACGAACCGTTTTTTCACTAATAAACAGTTCTCTAGCAATTTCTTTTGTTGTCTTATCCTGAACTAATAACTCAAATACCTCTCTCTCTCTTTTCGTTAGCAACGGCTTTGGTTGAAATGATTTGTCCTTCAAGTATTGTAACCCTCCTTGCTTTCACTAGACCTGAACTACCGGATGGGTATTATTCACCATATAGTATGTGAAAGAAAGGGTTGCGGTGACGGAATTTCGCTTATCTAATAGAAAAATAGGTGTTTTTTCTAAACAAGCGCCGCTGTCTGCACTGTTGCAGCGTTTTCTGCATCCCCCGCTGCAAAGAACGTTTTCCCGCGCATGTTTATTCATTTGTTTCCCCGGCAATAAAGAAATCCTCTTCATGATGAAAGTCATGAAGAGGATTTTTTTATCCTTACAATTCGTCACTTCCAAAGAAGTTACGGAACATGTGAATGGTCGCTTCGCGGTTAAGCGCAGCGATCGAAGTCGTTAACGGAATGCCTTTTGGACAAGCTTGCACACAGTTTTGTGAGTTGCCGCAGTTCGCCAAACCGCCGTCCCCCATAATCGCTTTCATCCGCTCCGCTTTATGCATCGCGCCTGTCGGATGCGTATTAAAAAGGCGCACTTGGGAAAGCGGTGCCGGACCGATGAAATTCGATTTGCTGTTGACGTTTGGACATGCCTCTAAGCATACACCGCATGTCATGCATTTGGAAAGCTCGTATGCCCATTGGCGCTTCCGTTCTGGCATACGCGGACCAGGACCTAAATCGTACGTTCCGTCAATTGGGATCCATGCTTTCACTTTTTTCAACGAATCAAACATGCGGCTGCGGTCTACTTGCAAGTCACGTACTACCGGGAACGTACGCATCGGTTCCAAACGGATTGGCTGTTCTAATTTATCAATTAACGCTGTACATGCTTGACGCGGTTTGCCATTAATGACCATCGAACAAGCGCCGCATACTTCCTCCAGACAGTTCATTTCCCAAACAACTGGAGTTGTTTTTTGCCCTTTCGCGTTAACCGGATTGCGGCGAATTTCCATCAGCGCGGAAATGACGTTCATATTCGGGCGATATGGAATTTCAAATTCCTCTTCGTACGGTGCAGAATCAGGACGATCTTGACGTGTTATAATGAATCGAACCGTTTTTTTCTCGCTCATCGTTTACTTCACTTCCTCTTTCTTTTTCGTGTAGTCGCGTTTGCGTGGCTTAATCAACGATACATCGACATCTTCATAGTGGAATGCCGGCCCATCTGGAGTATAGCGTGCCATCGTTGTTTTGAGCCACTCTTCGTCATTGCGCTCTGGAAACTCCGGTTTATAGTGCGCACCGCGACTTTCGTTCCGGTTGTAGGCGCCCAGCGTGATGACCCGCGCCAGTTGAAGCATATTGTACAATTGACGGATAAATGTCGCTCCTTGGTTGCTCCATTTCGATGTATCCGTCACGCTGATATTTTTATAACGTTCAAGCAATTCTTGAATTTTTTCATCGGTTTTCAGCAACTTGTCGTTATAGCGGACGATCGTCACATTTGCCGTCATCCATTCGCCAAGTTCTTTATGCAGCACATATGCGTTTTCCGTTCCATCCATCGATAAAATGTTGTTCCAGCGTTCTTCTTCTTGTTTGACATAGCGATCGTACAGCGATGACGGCATTGCATCTGCCGATTTTTCCAAACCGCGAATGTATCTGACCGCGCTTGGCCCAGCAACCATGCCACCGTAAATCGCCGATAATAAGGAATTCGCTCCAAGACGGTTAGCGCCGTGAATGGAGTAATCGCATTCGCCAGCGGCAAACAGCCCTTTGATGTTTGTCATTTGGTCATAATCGACCCATAAGCCGCCCATCGAATAGTGGACAGCCGGGAACACTTTCATTGGCACTTTGCGAGGATCTTCCCCCATAAATTTCTCGTAAATTTCAATAATCCCGCCAAGTTTCACATCTAATTCCTTCGGATCTTTATGGGAAAGATCCAGATATACCATGTTTTCCCCATTGATACCGAGCTTCAAGTCAACGCAAACGTGGAAAATTTCTCTTGCTGCGATATCACGAGGCACAAGGTTTCCATAAGCCGGGTATTTTTCTTCAAGGAAATACCAAGGTTTTCCGTCTTTATATGTCCAGACTCTTCCGCCTTCCCCGCGGGCCGACTCACTCATCAACCGCAATTTATCGTCTCCCGGAATCGCCGTCGGGTGAATTTGGATAAATTCTCCGTTTGCATAGTACGCGCCTTGCTGATAGACAATAGACGCCGCTGAACCTGTGTTGATGATCGAGTTCGTCGATTTTCCGAAAATGACGCCTGGCCCGCCTGTCGCCATAATGACCGCATCCGCAGGGAACGCTTTAATTTCCATAGATCTCAAGTCTTGTGCGACGATTCCGCGGCAAATTTGCTCGTCATCTAAAACAACGCCTAAAAACTCCCAGCCTTCATATTTCGTTACAAGCCCCTCTACTTCATGGCGGCGCACTTGTTCATCAAGCGCATATAATATTTGCTGCCCTGTTGTCGCCCCTGCGTATGCAGTGCGGTGATGCTGCGTGCCGCCAAAGCGACGGAAATCAAGCAACCCTTCAGGAGTACGGTTGAACATAACTCCCATGCGGTCAAGCATATAAATGATGCCCGGCGCCGCCTCGCACATTGCTTTTACCGGAGGCTGGTTTGCTAAAAAGTCGCCGCCATATACAGTATCGTCAAAATGTTCCCAAGGAGAATCGCCTTCCCCTTTCGTATTGACCGCGCCGTTAATCCCACCTTGCGCACAGACAGAGTGAGACCGCTTAACAGGCACGAGCGAGAACAATTCAACAGGCACTCCAGCTTCTGCGATCTTAATCGTTGCCATTAGTCCAGCTAGACCGCCACCAACTACGATGATTTTTCCTTTTTTCATTGCCACTCACTCCCTAAAAGATTGCTAGTATTAAGCAAATGCTAAGATGGCACGAATGCCGACGATGGAAAGCGCGACAAAAATGATCATTGTCACGTATGTAAAAACTTGTTGTGAACGAGGAGACACCGTTAACCCCCAGCTTACGCAGAAGGACCATAAACCGTTTGCAAAATGGAACACTGTTGATAAAATTCCGACAATGTAAAATGTCAGCATAGCCGGATTATCGACAATATTCGCCATCATTTCATAGTTTACTTCCGCGCCCAATGCGGCTTGCACTCGAGTTTCATATACATGCCATGTCACAAAAATTAACGTGATGATTCCGGTGATCCGCTGCAAGACAAACATCCAGTTGCGAAAATACCCGTAACGCCCCACGTTAAACTTCGCTGTAAAGGCGATATAAAGACCATAAATAGCGTGGAACAGCAGCGGAAGAAAAATGACGAATATTTCTAAAAAATGCCGAAACGGCAAATTCCCCATGAAAGAAGCAGCACGGTTAAACGCTTCCGGCCCTTTTGTCGCAAAATGGTTTACGACTAAATGTTGCACTAAAAAGATTCCTACTGGAATGACTCCCAACAGTGAATGAAGCCGACGGTAGTAAAACTCGCGATTTCCTGCCATTATGTAAACCCCCTTTAAATAATAACAACGATGAAATAGCGCTCCCCATCCACAAAAAATAGAACATATTAATGATTAATAGAGCGTGTAACTGCTTCCATTTCCATTAATCATTGTGTCACATTCATTGTACTCCCACATTGTACAAGCGTCAAGAAAACAAAGTCACAAAATGTTCAAAGATTTGAATATTAAAACAAAACAGCCTCCAAAAATCATCAGAAAGATAATGCATGCTCCCCCGCAATTCGTTATAATGTTGAATTAGATAGAAAGAGGGGAATCATGTGAAACTACCAACATTAGAAGAACAATATAAAGCATTAGAAGACATTCATGTTTCCGCATTTGGCTCTGAACTAATCCGGCAAATTCTTCTTCCTGAATTGCTCGGAAAAGAAACAGCAAGCATTTTATACTGGGCTGGAAAAAGTTTGGCACGCCGCTATCCGCTAGAAACAATACCTGATATTATTGCATTTTTTGAAAAAGCCGGATGGGGGACGCTTTCCATTGTCGAAGAGCGCAGCGACGAGTTGCATGTCGAGCTGACAGGGCCGCTCATTACCGCGCGGTTTGCTCTTCACGAAAATTGCACGTTCCAGCTGGAAGCGGGCTTTCTCGCCCAGCAAATCGAACACCAAAAGCGCCGCGTTGCCGAAGCGTTCGAACAGCAAAAGAAACGGGCTAATAAAGTGCTAATCATTATTAAATGGGATCGCAAAGATGAAATAAACAGCTAGGAAGCCTGCGCAACGCAGGCTTTTGTCATTTTGTGTGCACCGCTTTCGCTTCATCGGCGAGCCCGAACGCGTCATGAAGCGCTTCAACTGCTCGTACCATGTTTTCTTCGTCAATCACTGTGGAAATTTTTATTTCCGATGTGCTGACCATTTTTATTTCAATTTCTTGATCTGCTAAAATTTTAAACATTTTCGCGGCTACTCCCGGATTGGAAATCATGCCGGAGCCGACGATCGACACTTTGGCTAAACCGCTTTCGTATTGCACGTTCGCTCCTTCCAATGATTGCAATACTTGAAGCGCTTCTGGCAGATCTTCCGTGCGAATGGAAAAAGAAACGGATGCTGTTTCGGAATTCGTCGCACTTTGAATAATAATATCCACATTGATGCCCCGATTGGCAAGCGCCGTAAAAATAGTCGGCAATGTATATAGACTATTTTGGATTCCATGTACTGTCACTCTTGTTACTTGATCTTCAAATGCGATGCCTCGTACGATTAAATGCTGTTCCATTGAAACTTCCTCCTTTACGATCGTTCCGCCTTCATTTTCCATGCTCGAACGCACTTCAAGCAGCACTTCATAATTTTTTGCGAATTCAACGGCGCGCGGATGCAGCACTCCCGCCCCTAAATTGGCTAACTCAAGCATTTCGTCATAAGAAATCTCTTCTATTTTTCTTGCCGTTTTGATATAACGCGGATCCGTCGTAAACACGCCGGTTACGTCCGTATAAATATCGCACTTGTCTGCTTTTAGCGCTGCCGCCAGCGCCACTGCGGTCGTATCGGAGCCGCCGCGTCCGAGCGTGGTAATTTCCCCTGTTTCCGTCACCCCTTGAAACCCTGCAACGATCACAATCGCTCCTTCGTCGAGATGACGGCGGATTCTCGCCGTGTCAATGTTCATAATGCGGGCATTGCCATGCATTTCTTCCGTCGTAATTCTCGCTTGCCACCCTGTTAACGAAACGGCCTTCCATCCTTTTTCATGAAGCGCCATTGCAAGCAGCGCAATGCTCACTTGTTCCCCTGTCGAAAGAAGCATATCCATCTCGCGCTTGCTCGGATGATGGGAAATTTGCTTCGCTAAATTGACAAGCTCATCGGTCGTTTTTCCCATCGCAGAAACAACGACAACCACTTCATTTCCCTTTTTTGCTTCCTCAATCACCCGATTCGCTACATGTTGGATTCTTTCGATGGAACCAACAGATGTTCCGCCAAATTTTTGCACAATAATTCCCACTTCGTCTCACCCTTTGCCTATGAATATCATGTTTGTCCGCAAATAAAAACAGCAATGAGAGAAATCCCATTGCTGTGCATCACGACACGAAAAAATCGAATCGCACCGCACAGTGAGATAGCTCTCCAAGATGAATCCCATCTTGACAGTCCTACATTTCTTAAACGCAGGACCAGCGGAAAAAGCAATGAGACTTTTTCCACTTCGGCGAAGCTCCCCTTTCCACATCCATCTTCGGAACTCATTTTCCTCCGAATGTGTACTCTTGAAGTTCGCGCCTCTATCTTCACTTCGGCGTTCGGAAGCGTATAAATATAAAATTTATTGCAATCATATCAAACTTTTCTGTCGCTGGCAATATTATTCACGTAATTTCTCATAAATTTTTTCGGCGACGGAGCGCGGAATGTTCGCTTTTTGCAATTCTTCTACCGTCGCTTCCCTCATGTTTTTTATGGACCCGAAATGCTTTAACAGCGCTTTTTTTCGTTTTTCGCCAACGCCAGGGATGTCATCGAGCACCGAGCGCAACATCGTTTTTCCGCGCGTTTGCCGATGAAATGTCACCGCAAACCGATGCACCTCATCTTGGATGCGTTGCAATAAATAAAACTCTTGACTGTTTCGCGCTAATGGAACGACTTGCGGCGGGTTCCCCATGATTAACTCGGATGTGCGGTGCTTATCGTCTTTTGCAAGCCCGGCGAGCGGAATATCAAGCCCTAATTCGTTTTCAAGCACATCCCTTGCCGCAGCTAAATGTCCTTTTCCTCCGTCAATAATAATTAAATCAGGAAGCGGAAGCTTTTCTTTCAGCACGCGCGTATAGCGTCTCCGCACCACCTCGCGCATCGATTCATAGTCATCCGGCCCCTCCACCGTTTTGACTTTGTATTTGCGGTACTCTTTTTTCTCCGGTTTTCCATCAATAAACACAACCATCGCTGAAACCGGATCGGCGCCATGAATGTTGGAGTTATCAAATGCCTCAATGCGATGCGGCGTTGGAATCCCCAATATTTTTCCTAAGTTTTCGACCGCCTTGATCGTTCGTTCTTCGTCCCGCTCAATTAAGTAAAATTTTTCTTGCAAAGCAATAGCCGCGTTTTTGCTTGCTAAATCAACCAATTCTTTTTTCTTGCCTTTTTTCGGCTGCACGACCGTGACTTCCAGCAACTGCTCGGCAAGCTCCCCGTCCATATCGGCCGGCAAAATGACTTCTTTCGGCTTAAAGTGGTTCGCTTTTGTATAAAATTGTCCTAAAAATGTAAGGAACTCTTCATCCGGGTCTTGATACATCGGAAACATCGAGACATCGCGCTCAATCAGTTTTCCTTGGCGAATGAAAAATACTTGCACACACATCCAGCCTTTGTCATACGCATAACCGAACACATCGCGATCAACGAAATCATTGATGACCATCTTTTGTTTTTCCATCGTCGCTTCAATATGGGAAATTTGATCGCGATATTCTTTCGCGCGTTCAAATTCGAGCGCTTCGGCTGCCTTCCTCATCTTTTCCGCAAGCTCTTCTTTCACTTCTTTATATCCGCCGTTTAAAAAGCGGACGATTTGTTCAACGATTTCTTTATTTTGCTGCTCAGACACCGGATGCACGCATGGCGCAAGACATTGCCCCATGTGGTAATATAAACAGACACGGTTTGGCATGGTCGAACATTTGCGCAGCGGATAAATGCGATCTAACAGTTTCTTCGTTTCGTTTGCCGCCTGCACGTTCGGGTACGGCCCGAAATATTTCCCGCCGTCTTTTTTCACTTTTCTTGTAATGACAAGACGCGGATGTTTTTCGGCGGTAATCTTAATAAACGGATAACTTTTGTCGTCTTTAAGCATCACGTTATATTTCGGATCATACTTTTTGATTAAGTTCATTTCTAAAATAAGTGCTTCGACATTCGAAGAAGTAACAATATATTCAAAATCAGCAATTTCATTGACAAGCCGCTGCGTTTTGCCGTCATGCGTGCCGGTAAAATACGAACGCACGCGGTTTTTCAGCACTTTTGCTTTGCCGACATAGATGACGGTGCCATTTTTATCTTTCATCAAATAGCATCCCGGCTGCTCCGGGAGCACGGCTAATTTTTCTTTTAGGTGATCATGCATCATAACCACTCCATCACATTAATTCCGCCATTCATATAACGTAACGTTTCCGTACACCGGATCTGCCAGTGTGCTGGAACGATATGTTTTCACTTTCCGCACATGACGGGAAAGGGAAACCCCTTGTGCTTGAAAGCCTTTAACCACATGATCAGTCAGATAAATTTTAACATGCCGGTAATTCGCCTTGTCCTGTAAAAAAAATGAAAAGTGCAGCACATCTTTGTGCGGAAAATCCACATTAAGGTATTGAAGCACACGCGTTTCTTCCCATGTATACAAAACGAGTCTCTCTTCGCTTTTTTGTAAATCATACGCTAACTGGTATGTTGCCGGCAACTGCAGCGCTTGTTCGCGCAGATGCCATGTTCCTGTTGCCAATTGCACGGCCAACACAGCTGCTGCTAAGCCCCAGCGGTACATAGACATATGATTGCGAATATAGCATGTCCATCCGTACAATAAACCAAGATGGACAAGCGGGAGAATGTGCCGCGGCTTTTCAATATTTTGCGCAAATAGCGCCCAAAGAAAATACGCAAATCCGGAAACGAGAAGCCAGCGGGGAAACGGCGATGTCCTCATCCGCCATACCGCCGCCCATACCATTATATACAAAAAAAGGAGAATCACGTTTTGGCTTGCTATCCCTGTCCATAAAATATTATAAAAGAAAAACTGACTTCCTCGCTCCCATAACGGCTGCATGCCGTTTGCCACCGTCCCGCCCCATTCCGCGAAATGGCCGCTTGTAAAGGAGAGAGCCAGCTTGAAAAAGGACTGGAAGCTTCCTTCCGCCACCGTAACCGCCGCTATCCAAATAAATTGGAAAAAGGCTGCAGCTGTCAAAAAGCAGCCGAGTCGGCTGATACTGCGATGTTTTTTCCAATCTTCATACCATAAACATAAGATCGCAACCGCAAATGGGGCATACGATAAGCGGATTCCCATCAATATGCTTAACAAGGCAAGCGGAAGAAGCCGCATCCACCATGCATCACGACTCCTCGCCGATTCGATGGACCAAAAATACCACCACAACACCGCCAGCGCCGCCCCGTCCGACATCGGCTGGCCCGCAATGACCATCACATAGCTTGCCGATTGGATAAGCGTGCTGATGAACAATGATATCGGAGTCGGAAAATGCTTTTTTAACAAGAGAACGATCGGAACCGTTGCCGAAAACAAAGCAATGACATTAAAGACAGATAGCGCTTTTGCCGGATTGTCAACAAACGCATGAACAAACATGCCGCCCAACACGAAATATGGATAACCAGGAAAATGCGGCTGCATCGCCAATAAATCATAACGGTCTAACGCCAAGGCAAAATCGACTTGATCCCATGTCGCCGCATAAGGACTAGCATAGTATATTTCCAGCAAAAACAAAACTGTTAATATAACGAGACTAAAATATGACAAAAATCGATTATTTCCAGAAAAATGCTGCATCGTCTTTCTCACCTTAACCATTATAAATAAGAAAAAGCACAAGACAATCATGTCTTGCACTTTTTACATTACCTTTTTCGTCGTTTTTGGTTCAAGCGCTTGAACGGCTGTTTTTGTTTTGGTCGCATTGCGGCTCGTCACTAATAAATAAACGACAACGAAATACCCAATATAGGCGATGATTTCTTCAAGCGACGGCATGGATGAATAGCCGAAGAGCGCTTTTAAAAACACGCCGACCTCTCCCGAAAAGACGGGCGCAACGCCGTGATCGCGGAGATAATGTTCATAATCAATCGGATGTTCTGGAAGCAGCCATGTCAAATCATAAACGTGCGGCATCACACTGCCGATAATGTTTAAATCTTGAAGCATCGAAATGCCTTGGACAAGCAAGCCCGCAGCAATCAAAACGATGAACGCCCCTGTTACTTTAAAGAACGTTTTTAGCGGAATGCGCATCGTTCCTTTGAAGAAAAGATAACTGACGATCATTGCAATCGCGATTCCCGTCGCCGCTCCCCATCCTTGCATTGCCGCACCGATGTTTCCATGGGTAATCGCAGCAAAGAAAAAAACCGTTTCGACCCCTTCGCGGAGCACGACTAAAAACGAATGAACAACCATGCCGATGACATTGCCAGTCGTAATAAATTGATCCATTTTTCCTTCGACGCTTTCTTTTATATTGCGGCTATGCTCGGCCATCCAAAAGACCATTTGCGTCAACAAAACCGCCGAAACAAACATAATGCCGATCTTTAAGTACGTTTCGCTTCCCATCGCAGCAAAACCGGTGAACACGACTTGGAAAAGAATCGCGACCCCAACGCTCGCCAAAACCGCCAATCCTGCACCGAGCCAAACATACTTCGTATATTCTCGATGATCAACCCGCTTTAAATAAGACGTTATAATGCCAACAATCAGCAGTGCCTCGAGCGCTTCGCGGAACGTTATCAGCAGCGCTTGAACTTCCATCGCATAGTCCCCCTTTTATTCCGTCATGTCCGCTTGCGGCGCCATGAATATACGACAACCCCGGCAATCACGACAACAAGAATGGCGATCGGAATCCAGTTTTTTAATTTCGATAAGTCCGTCCATTCTTTTTTCTGCACTTCTTGCGGTTTTTCCGTTGCACTCTCCGAAAAGTGCCCCACCTTTAAGCTTTTCAAGCCAAAGTGCTTTTGCAGAGATGTTAAAATCGTTTCTTTACTTTTCTTAAATTGCTCGATGTCCGTTTCTTTTTCGCCGACACCAAACAATCCCGGGTTTCCTAGCGACTGCAGCGCTTTATTGAATTCGTCTCTTAGCCGTTTATCAAGTGCTGCATCTTTTCCTTGCACCATCGGGGAAAGCGCTTCATATGTCGCAAACGCTTTCGCTAATAACCGTTTGCTCGTATCATACTGTTCAAAATTTTTCTCGATATTTTCCAAGCGGCGCGCGATATTTAAAACAAGAATTTTCTCCATATTTTTTAAAACAGCTTCTTTATCCTTTTTATCGAGCGCCGCTAACACCGCTTGCGAAGGTTCTTTTCCCATATGCATATCTATTTCTTCTTTGACCGTTTCGAAAATGGCGCATGCCTCCGCAAAGTTTGGCGGCTGCTCATTTAACTTTTCCGCCATTTGTTTATATGCTTCCGCGACTTTTTCTTCATTCGGATCGCCATAAGAATAGGCAAAAACAGAAATTGGAATGCTATTGAGAATGAATATCATTGCTAAAGAAAAAAATAAACAAAACCGCCTCATTGCCGATTCCTCCCACAATAATGATAATGATTATCATATTCTGTGTCAATAAGATGACGAAAAATCCCTTCCCTTCGCGGCAAAAGGAAAGGGACTATGAACATTGCTTTTCCGCCACGTTTGGAAGGCGATGGGCACTTTTATCAATCGCCACCTTTTTCACGGGCCGGCGCATCTCCTTCCAAATTGCTGGAAGAACAGCTGTAACATATGCGCGAAATTTAATAAACGACTGCCCTGTTGTCCGCACCTGGTAGCGAATCGGCACTTCTTTCACGCGAAACCCTTTGCGGACTAAATTTAACGTAAGCACTTGGGCGTAGTTATAATCATGGATGATCTCCGCGTGTTCCATCGCTTGCCGGGAAAAAGCCCGCATTCCCGATTGTCCGTCGTAAATCCACTTGCGAAGAAGAAGCGATTGCAGAAATGTGAAAAAGTAATTGCCAAGGCGGCGGTGCCACTTCATCCCGCGGATCGTGCCAAGAAAGCGCGACCCCATCGTATAGTCGGCTTCTCCGGCAAAGATCGGAGCAAGCAAATCCGGGATTTGTTCTGCCGGATATTCGTTGTCCGCATCGATCATCACGCCGATATCCGCGCCAATGCGCAAACATTCCTGCAGTCCTTGGCGCACGGCGGCGCCAAGGCCGCGGTTTTCCGGCATTTGATAAATGTAATCAGCGCCTGCTTCTTTCGCAACCGCTGCTGTGTGATCGGTCGAACCGTCATCAATGACTAATACTTTCACATCCACACAAGGATGGAAAAAACGCGGAATTTTGCGAATGACTTCGCCAATCGATTGTTCTTCGTTATACGCTGGTAAAAAGACGATCACTTTTTGCTTCTTCATCCTCTGCCTCCCTCTTTTGAATCGCTTCCGTTAGCACAGGGCCGCGGCTATGGCTTGGATATGGCGCCCCTAACAAATACGCGATCGTCGGCGCAACGGACACCAAACTTTTCTTGTCATCGACCCGCTTTCCTCTTTCAATCGCCGGTCCGTACAAGAAAAACGGGACAAACCGCTCTCCTTCATCCAAATGCCCGTGTCCGCCAATGCCGTCCGCCTGCCCGTGATCAGCGCAAATAATTAATGTGGCATTTTTTAATTTTCCCTTCTGTTCCAGCCACTCGACGTACTCCTTGATCAGCGCGTCCGCCTCTTCTATTTTTCGAAGATATTCCTCGTATAATGCGCCGCGGCTATGCCCCGTTTGGTCTGTGGCAATTAATTGAACGATAAGCAAATCAGGATCTTGTTCTTCCATTATGCGTTTGGCACGTTCGATAATGTGGCGGTCCGCTACGTCATTGTGCATGACCGCTGTTACCGTTTCGACATCATCTCCAAACGAATCGACAAGATGGGCAATGCCAAGCAGCCGCCCCTTTTTCCCAACTTTTCTTAGTGAGTCAAAAATGCTTTCTACTTTAATGCCAAGCTTCCACACCATATTCGAGCGGATGCCGTGCTCAAACGGATATGTCCCGGTGAACATCGACGTAAAACAGACGACGGTACGCGCCGGATAGACCGTTTCCATTTGCGCAAATTCCGTTCCTTGCTGGCGAAGCTGTTTTAAAAATGGCGCATTGGCTTGCTCGAACCGATCTTTCCGCATGCCGTCGATAACAATAACAATGACTTTTTCATTGATTGGCTCTTTTGGAACGGCCACATTATTGGTGTAGGTCGGGATGATTGTCGGCTTCCAATCAAATAACTGATGATGCAAGATAAAAGAAAACAAAAGGACACCGGCGTAATAGATCGCCAAGCTGACAAGCGAAAGCTCGCCCGCTCCCCCTTCGAGCTGAACGTACACATATTGCCAAACCGACAAAAGCAGCAAAAATTTCGGTAGCTGTTCTTGCGCGTTTCCGCTTGTCGAATCGCTATTTTTCAGCACCAGCTTCCAAAAGCGGGTAAAATTCCACCATGATGTGCCGATGCGCAAATGATAGTAAAGCGTTCCCCAAAAAAAGACGGTAAAGAAAAAATATAATCCGATCGCCAAACCAAGCAGCTTAAGGTCAGCAAACTGCCAAACAATTAAAAACACAACGTATGGAATCCATAAATAATTTCGTAAAAATAATGGATAATCGTATAGATAATAGATGACAAAAAGCGGAAGCGCCGCGAGAAACCCGAAAAACCAATGTTTCACATGTTCGATGGCGCCGAAATCGGCAAAATGGTAAATCGCCATTGTCCCGACAACGAAAATCGGTGTAAACGGTTTTCCCTCGTTCAGCAAATTCCAACAGCGCGCCGCTACTTTTTCCAATCTTGAAGCTTCTTTCATTGTCTCTCCCTTCCTTTTTGAAAAACCGCCCGCACGAACGAAATATCGTTTGGAAACAGAAACAATACCGCAACACCAACAGCATAAGAAAAAACAAATTTGAACACATGGGTCATCATCGCTGCCATATACGCGCTGCTCCAATCTGGCGCGATTCTTGTGATCGCAAACGCCATTACCGCTTCATACGTCCCCAGCCCGAGTTGCTTAAGGAGCGCTTTTCCATCGAAATAGCGGTATGTCAGCCATAGGAAAACAAGAGCAAGCCCGGCTCCGGTTAGCCTCACCGCTATCGTTGCGTACTTACGTTTCATATGTCCTTGCCCACGCGATCGTTCGCGCAAGCCCGACCTCGAACGTTATGCTCGGTTTGTAGCCAAACGCCCGCTGCGCTTTTGTAATGTCCGCCCATGTCGCTTTCACATCTCCCTTTCGCTCCGGGGCATGTTTCACTTTCATTGTTGGAAAATGTGCTTTCAGTTCTTGCAGCAATCGCTCCATCGCAATCGGTCTCCCTGATCCTAAATTAAACACATCGTTTCCGCCGCCGCGGCCGAGCGCCGCCACCATTCCGCTGACAACATCATCCACAAATGTATAGTCTCTTGCTGTGCCCGTCCCATACACGACAATCTCTTCACCACGTAACAGATGGCGGATAAACTTGCTGATCGCCATGTCCGGTCGCCCCCACGGACCGTAAACAGTAAAATAGCGAAAAATCGTCACCTGATAGCCGAATAGGTGGGCATACGCATAGCAAAACGACTCTGCCCCGTATTTGGCCGCGGCATATGGCGAAACGACTTGTCCCGCTGCCATTTCCTCCTTCAACGGCACATTCCCCTGGTTGCCGTAGACGGACGAGGAAGAGGCGAACAGCACATGCCGGACGCCTGCCGTGCCCGCCGCCTTTAGCACATTAATCGTCGCTTTGATATCATAATCGACATAATCAAGCGGCTGCAAAAGCGAATTGGGAACACCGGGCAGCGCCGCTAAATGATATACACAGTCCGGCTGATAGCGGCAAAACAATTCTTCCGTTTTTTCTCCATCAAGCAAATCGATGTGATAAACAGGAAGATTTCCTCCTGTCAACGCCCGAAATTGCCGTTTTTTCCGTTCTGCCGGGTAATAAGGATGAAAATTGTCAATCACCGCCACGTCGTGCCCAAGCGAAAGCAATTTGGCAACAAGATGGCTGCCGATAAACCCGGCCCCTCCTGTAACAAGAATTTTCAACGGATTCACCTCAAAACACTTTATTCTACTAGCATATTATCATAAGAAAATCAAAAAGCGTCTGTTTCCCTCCGGTCGCCTCATAGCTTATCCCTTCCCTTTTCCTTTATAAGAAGGCAAAAAACCTTGCTAAAGAACAAGGTTTTTTGCCTGAAAGCGCTGTTAAAAACAACGAGCAGCCTTTATTTCACGGAAGATGATGTATTTTCCTGATACTTTTTACTTGATAATGATTTTCATTAGCATAAATTGATTATAATCAATAATTATGATTAACGTCAATAAAATTTTATCAAAGAAAAAAGCCCGCCAGCAGTTGGCAGGTCCTTTCCTTGCCTCACACTTTAATAAATGAAGGAAAAAATTCATTTCCGATAACTTCCCCTTGTATAAACGGTTTTGTTTGTTTTTGATGGTTTAACGGCAAAAGCGGGAACAGCAGTTCAGCCACCCGGTATGCTTCTTCTAAATGCGGGTAACCGGATAAAATAAAGTAGCGGATGCCTAATTGATGATACTCTAACAGCCGCTCTGCCACTGTTTCCGGATCCCCGACTAAAGCGGTTCCTGCACCACCTCTGACAAGACCGACTCCCGCCCATAAATTGGGGCTGATTTCAAGAGATTCTCTGCTTCCATTATGCAACTGTCTCATCCGCTGCTGTCCGACCGAATCGTATCGGGAAAACACCCGTTGTGCTTCCTGAATGGTTTTTTCATCAACATAACGAATCAGCTTTTCCGCAGCATCCCATGCTTCCTTGGCTGTTTCGCGAACAATGATGTGAAGCCGAATGCCAAATTCAATCGTACGTCCTTGCTGTTCAGCCAATTTTCTCACTTGGGAAATTTTTTCTTCCACCTGTGCTGGCGGTTCCCCCCATGTTAAGTAAACATCCGCATGTTTCGCTGCCACAAGCTGCCCTGCCGGTGAAGATCCGCCGAAATAAATCGGCGGATACGGCGTTTGAACTGGCGGAAACAGAAGCTTTGCTTCATTCACATGGATATATTTTCCATTTAATATGACTTCTTCGCCGCTTAACAGCCGTTTCCACACCGTTAAAAACTCATCCGTTGCTTCATAGCGTTCGTCATGGCTTAAAAATAGGCCATCTCCCGCAAGTTCAACAGGATCGCCGCCAGCAACAACATTAATAAGCAACCGTCCTTCCGAAATGCGGTCTAATGTTGAAGCCATGCGTGCTGCAAGCGTTGGAGACATCAATCCCGGCCGCACGGCGACAAGAAAGCGCAATCGTTCAGTTTCCGCTGCCAATGCGGACGCGAGCAGCCACGGATCTTCGCACGATTTTCCTGTTGGAATCAATACCCCTTTATAGCCAAGCCGGTCAGCTGCTTGGGCGATTTGCTGGAAATAGCTGTATTCCGGAGCGCGCCCTCCTTTGGTTGTTCCAAGATACCGTCCATCGCCATGGGAAGGAATAAACCATAATAATTCCATTATCTTTTCTCCTTTCTATTGTTTAATGCGAGCTTGCGGCTGGAATGTTTGAAATAAATTGCATCACTTCCTTTATCCTTCCTTCAATGTCGGATTGAAAAAACAGGTTTCCAGCCTCATCGCGTTGAATCGTGTTATCTAAAATAAACACTCCATGTAAAATTTCTTTCGCTCCCATAATGGAGAAAATGGGTTTAAGCGCGTATTCAATCGATAGCAGATGAGCGATAGTTCCGCCCGTGACGATCGGAGCAATAATCTTGCCTAAAAACGCCTTTTCCGGTAACAAGTCGAGAAACGCTTTTAAAATACCCGTATAGCTTCCTTTATAGACAGGGCTTAACACCATGACCGCATCCGCTTCGCGAATCCATTCATGAGTTTGCGCGATCGCCTTACTATCGTATTTTGCATGCAGCAAATCTTCCGCCGGCAAATCGCAAACATGGATTAAATGGACGTGATGCCCCCTATTAAGCAGCTCTGTTTGCAACCGGTTAGCGATCTCCGCTGTTTTGGATTGTTTCGACGGGCTTCCCGAAATCAAAGCGATTGTCGTCACTGATCTCCCCTCCTTTTTTCTTTTACATCGTTCCTTTATACGTATCTTGCCAGCGAAGCAAACGCTTCTCTAATACACGGACCAGTGAATCGGTAAGTTTTCCTACCACCGCAAAAAGAATAATACCGACAAAAACAATATCCGTATTGCTAAACTGCCTTGCATCCATCATCATATATCCAATTCCTTCTGTTGACCCCATCAACTCCGCAACAACAAGGCCGAGCCAAGCCGCTCCAAGCGAAAGGCGAACTCCAGACAAAATAGCAGGAAGCGCAGACGGGACAATGAGCAACGTAATCTTTTTCCATCTGCTAAAATGGAGAATGCGGGCGACATCAAACAACTTCGCATCCACTCCGCGTATGCCAATAAATGTATTTACGTATACAGGAAAAAACGCACCTTTAGCGATCAATAAAACCTTTGATGTTTCTCCAAATCCAAACCATAAGATAAAAAGCGGTGCCACCGCCAAATGCGGAATCGTTCGCAGCATTTGTACTGTAGGATCAAGGACATCTTCCGTTTTCGTGGAAAAACCTACGGCAATGCCAGCAAGAAGCCCGATGCCTGCTCCAAGCAAAAATCCTGCCGCTGCCCGAAAAACACTAACTTTCAAGTGGGTAAATAATTCCCCGGAGACGGTTAATTGATAAGCCGCCTGCACAATATCTACCGGCGTTGGCAAAACCGTTTTGGAAACTGCCCCTGTCATCCCGACAAGTTGCCATATGAATAAAATGAAGATGGGCAATGCCGCTTGTATCATCCATTTGCGAAATTGGCCGAAAGCCGGGATCTTTCTCCCCCACTCCTTTCGCAGAAGCGGCTGCCTTGCAGTGATAGTTGTTTTATTCATCTTTGTTCTCACCCTCTTTCTCTAATTCTTGCAACGCTTTTTTTATATATTGATTATCGACTACTTTGCTTGTATCGATTTTTCTTTTAATGATTTTTTGCTCATATTGGAAATCGGCGGTTTTTTGCTGTGCCTGAATAACATCATCCGTAATTGGCTCATTCAATGATGGGTTATTGCGCAACGCCCGCACTACGACTTCTTTATCTATTTTTTTCGCTTTCGCATAAATTTCTACCGCTTCATCAAAATGGTCATTTTGCCAACGCCGTGCTTTCTCATAAATTTTTAAAAACTGAACCGTTAAATCAGGATGCTCTTCGATAAATCCCGTCCGCGCTACGATAAACGATGGCGAATATGCTTTAAGATCCTCTCCATCCGCTATGATGCGCGCTTCCTTTTTGATCACCTCATACGAAATAAACGGCTCCCAAATCGCCCAAGCATCCACTTTCCGTGTATCAAACGCTGCTTGCGCTTCATCCGGCTGCAATTGGATCATTTCAACATCTGACGCTTTCAAACCAGCGTGTTCGAGTGCTTTATATAAGAAGTTAAATCCACTGCTTCCTTTGGCCACAGCAATCTTTTTTCCTTTTAAATCCTTTAGGCTTTGAATTTCACTTCCTTGCGGGACAATGATGGCATCTCCTTTAACCCCGTCTGCTGCTTTACTGATCTCTTTAAATTCAATGCCAGCGGCTTGGGCAGAAATGACCGGCGAGTTTCCAACACCGCCGAAATCAAGATTATTGGACGCCATCGCTTCAAAATGGGGAGGACCGCTTTGAAACTCAATCCATTTCACCTTGACTCCTTTTTTTTCAAATTCTTTTTCAAACCAGCCTTTTTCTTTTGCCAGTAAAAGCGGCCCAAGACTTTGCTGAATGCCGATGCGAATCGTGACGTTTTTCTCTTTTCCTTTCGCCGTTGTCCCTGTCGTTGTTTCCTGGCCGCAGCCGGACATCAATGCGATAAACAAGCTTATCAACAGAAGCAATATATGTTTCCTCATAAAAGGAGCCTCCTCTCTCAAATTCCTAGTCCTTCCAGTAAAGGAGAGTCTTCCGCTGTTTCAAATTCACGCAATATGCGTTGCCTCATCTCTTGGAAAGATGGATGGGCGCGCTGCCGTGGAAATGGCAACGAAACAGGAACGATTGTCCGAATTTGTCCTGGCTTTGCTTTCATCACCACTACTTTTGTTCCTAAATAAACTGCTTCATCTAAGTCATGAGTAACAAGAATCATCGTAATTTGTTTATTTTGCCATATTTCCAGCAACACATCTTGCAAATGCTTTCTTGTAAAGGCATCAAGCGCACTAAACGGTTCATCGAGCAATAATATTTTCGGTTCACGCAGCAATGCTCTCGCAATGGCCACACGCTGTGCCATTCCCCCTGATAACTCCTTTGGGTAGGCTTTTTCGAAGCCTTTTAACCGGACAAGCTCTATTAACTCATCAACCTTTTTCCGGACATTCACATCTTTCAACGATTGATTTGCTGCAATATTTCCTTCCACCGTTAACCATGGGAATAAACGATGTTCCTGAAAAATAAAGCCTTGATCTAATCCGGGGCCATCAATTTGCACGCCGTTTATTTCCACCGTGCCGTTATAATCGGTATCCAACCCTGCTACAATTTTTAGCAATGTACTTTTTCCGCATCCACTCGGACCAATAATGGTGATGAATTCACCATTATTGATTTCCAAATGAACATCTTGGAGCACATGAACTCCTTGTTTCCCTTGGAAAAAAGTTTTGCTTTTAATATCAATCTGTATACTCACTTTGTTCCCTCCTTCCGCAATATCCGAAGAAAAATGCTGTAATTATCTTCATAAGATCGCTTTCTTTTTCATCCGATCGGAATGAAAAAGAATTGTCTTCGTTGTTCTTTAAAAATCATATTATTCCCATATACTAACTTATATTTAAGTTGTAAAAAAAATAAAACGGCAGGAAAATAGCGGACTTTAATTCATAGTTAACATATAGGATTTATTGATTATAAATATAAACAATTTTCTTTACTAAGTCAATTATTATTTTTCATCTTTTTAGTGATTAATCATAAAAAAGGAGATTCAGACATACATTGCCTGAATCTCCTTCGCGAAAAAGGAATTATACATGTTTTTCTAACAACTGAATAAGCGCTTCTTTTGGCTGGTAGCCTATCGTTTTGTCGACAAGCTCACCGTTTTTGAAGACAAGCAGCGTTGGAATACTCATCACGCCGAATTTCGAAGCTGTTTCTTGGTTTTCGTCGACGTTCACTTTAACGATTTTCACTTTATCTCCCAATTCTTTGTCCACTTCTTCAAGAACCGGCGCAACCATGCGGCAAGGTCCGCACCAAGGCGCCCAGAAATCAACCAATGTTAAGCCTTCTTTCGTTTCTGACGCAAATGTTTGATCTGTCGCATTAACAATCGCCATTCTTTACTCCTCCTATTTTTTTTACTTTTATGTTGTAAGCAAAGTATATCATGCAAATGGAGTTTAGTGCGAATGTTTTGCTTCGTTTCTAATATTCGCTTTCCAACAATAATTATGCCTGTGCCAGACAGCAGAAAACGAAAACGAGCAAAGCGGATTCGCTTCACTCGTTTTTGCCAACGGCTATGAATGCACTTTTAATTTTTTAAATTCTTCCGTTAATAACGGAACGACTTCAAATAAGTCGCCGACAATACCGTAATCAGCCACTTTGAAAATGTTTGCCTCTGGATCTTTGTTAATCGCGACGATCACTTTCGAGTTCGACATGCCGGCCAAATGTTGAATCGCTCCGGAAATGCCGCAAGCGATATAAAGGTCTGGAGTAACGACTTTACCCGTTTGCCCGATCTGCAGGGAGTAATCGCAATATCCTGCGTCGCACGCGCCGCGCGAGGCACCGACCGCGCCGCCCAAAACTTCAGCAAGCTCTTGCAGCGGCTTAAAACCTTCCGCACTTTTAACACCGCGGCCGCCGGCAACGATCACTTTTGCTTCAGACAGGTCCACTCCTTCCGTCGTTTTGCGAACGACTTCTTTTACGATCGTGCGCAAATCTTTAATGTCGGCAGAAATCGCTTTTACTTCCCCAGAACGCGATTCATCGCGCTCTAGCGGCGGAATGTTATTTGGACGCACCGTCACAAAGATCAGGCCGTCTGTGACGATTTTCTTTTCGAATGCTTTTCCAGAGTAAATTGGCCGTGTAAAGATCAAGTTCCCGCCTTCTTCTTCCACAGACACTACGTCGGAAACAAGGCCTGAATTTAATTTAGTCGCTAATTTCGGCGATAAGTCCTTTCCTAAAGCGGTGTGCCCAAATACAATCCCTTCTGGCTTTTCTTCGTCAATCACCGCCATGAGCGCTTGGGAATAACCGTCCGGTGTGTAATGAGTTAAATGAGAATGTTCAACGACAACAACGCGATCTGCACCATGGAAAAATAGTTCATTTGCGTATGATTGAACGCTTTCCCCGGCAAGGACAGATACGACTTCCCCGCCTTGAGCGATTATTTTTGCTGCCGCGATCGCCTCAAATGAAACGTTTCTCAATGATCCGTCGCGAATTTCTGCTAATGCAAGTACTTTCCGTGCCATTTTCAATCCCCCTACTTTATTGATAAAATCACACCACTTTTGCTTCAGAACGTAACAATCGGACAAGTTCTTTCACTTGATCGTCAATGTTTCCTTCGAGAATTTTTCCAGATTCCCGCTTCGGCGGCAAAAATACTTCGATCGTTTTTGTTTTCGCTTCGACATCTTCTTCCTCCAGATCTAAGTCATCCAATTCCAATTCTTCAAGCGGTTTCTTTTTCGCTTTCATAATGCCAGGAAGGGACGGATAACGCGGCTCATTAAGCCCTTGTTGCGCCGTCACCAGCAACGGAAGCGACGTTTCGATTACTTCTTCATCCCCTTCGACATCGCGGACGAGCGTCACTTTATCGCCGTCAATATCGAGTTTCGTAATTGTCGTTACATACGGGATTCCCAACAATTCCGCTACGCGCGGGCCGACTTGTCCCGAGCCGCCGTCGATCGTGACATTGCCGGCTAAAATCAAATCCGGCTCTTTACCTTTCAAATATTCCGCAATAATTTTCGCTGTCGTATATTGGTCATGTGCTTCCACATCATCTTCTATGTTAATCAGCACTGCTTTGTCGCATCCCATCGCTAAGGCCGTGCGCAATTCTTTTTCCGCTTCCTCATTGCCCACCGTCACAACCGTTATTTCGCCGCCATGTTTGTCGCGCACTTGAATCGCTTCTTCAATTGCATATTCATCGTACGGGTTGATAATAAATTCCGCTCCTTCTTCATTTACTTTGCCGTCGGCAATCGTAATTTTTTCTTCTGTATCAAAAGTGCGTTTCATTAAAACAAAAATGTTCATAAAGGCCCCTCCTTGTTTCGACGAAATATTATTTCAGATTTAAATATTCAGTTAATTGAAGGCATTATTTCCCCTGAAAGGATGGCGGGCGTTTTTCAATAAATGCTTGCACTCCTTCTTTCGCGTCCTCTGTCGTAAACACACTTCCAAACAATTCCGCTTCCTCACGCACCGCTTCCTGGAACGATTTTTCTTTAAAGGCGTTTAAAAGCTGCAATGTCGCGCGAATCGAAATCGGGCTTTTTTGTGCGATTTTTTTCGCCAGTTTTTTTGCTTCTTCCAACAATTGTTCCTCCGGCACCGCCTTGCTTGCCAATCCCCATTGCACCGCTTCCGTTCCAGTAATCGGTTCGCTCGTCCACATCATCTCGGCCGCTTTGCTGAAACCGACATAGCGGGGAAGCCGCTGGGTTCCGGCAAAGCCAGGTATAATGCCAAGCTGCAGTTCCGGCAATCCGAGTTTTGCGTTTTCGGAAACAATGCGAATGTGGCAGCTCATCGCCAGCTCCAATCCGCCGCCTAATGCCGCGCCATGGACCGCCGCAATCACAGGCTTTGTAAACCTCTCGATGCGCTCCAATACTTGCTGGCCAGCTTTTGACAGCTTTACGGCTTCTTCGTTGGATTTTATGGATGTAAACTCTTTAATATCGGCACCTGCCGAGAAAAATCTCCCCTCACCATGAAGAAGCACGACGCGGACATTTTCATCCGCCTCCAGCTCATCCAGCAATGATGAAAGCTCTTTCAAAACTGCAGATGAAAGAGCGTTTGCCGGAGGACGGGAAAACGCCACGTCCGCAACAAACTCTTCTTTATGAACGCGAAAAAATTCCATGTAATCCTTCTCCCCCTTCAAACAAATATGCCATTACGAAGATGCACAACCTTTTGTTAATAATTCGTAAACCGGCTTCGCCAGTGCGACCAGATCATACTTTTGCTCGTTCATTACCCATGTCGTCACCGTTTCGTCAATCGCTCCAAAAATCATTTGCCTTGTGAGGCGGATATCTAAATCACGGCGAAACTCACCTTTTTCAATCCCTTCTTTCACAATTTCATCAATAATGCGCAAATATCTTTTCAACACTTCATTAATCCGCTGCCGTAATTCTTTATTCGATTGACGCAACTCTAATTGAGTAACGACGGCCAAGTGATGATCTTGCGCCAGCGATTCAAAATGTTTCTTCACTAATACGTACAATTTCTCTAAAGGACTCGAAATTCCTGCTATCTCCTGCTCGATTTTCTCGATAAAGGAGCCCATTTTTTCTTGAAACAGCGAGACAAGAATGTCTTCTTTATTTTTAAAATAAAGATAAATCGTTCCGTCCGCGACCCCCGCCTGTTTGGCGATTTTCGATACTTGTGCTTGATGATAGCCATGTTCGGCAATGACTACAACCGCTGCATCGATGATTTGTTTGAACTTAGGTTTATCTCTTCTCAACATCCATTCTCCTTTACGAAAATATGAATGAATAATCATTCATGTTTTTATTTTAAAGATTCTTTGCTTGTTTTGTCAAGATAAAGTCATGCCAAATCTAAACTGTTTCGTTATTCTTTTTCTTTTCTTCCTCGAGCAATGCCCGCCGCAAAATTTTCCCAACCGCTGTTTTTGGCAGTTCTTTGCGGAACTCATACATGCGCGGCACTTTATATGATGCCAATCGGCTTCTCATAAATTGATCCAATTCCTCTTCTGTGCATTGTGCCCCTTGTTTAAGAACGACAAACGCTTTGACCGTTTCTCCGCGGTATTCATCCGGAACGCCCACAACTACCGCTTCCTGCACTTTCGGATGCTCATATAGCACTTCTTCGACTTCGCGCGGATAAATGTTGTAACCGCTTGCAATAATAATGTCTTTTTTGCGGTCAACGATATAAAAATAACCTCGTTCATCCATATAACCGATATCACCCGTGTATAGCCATCCGCCGCGCAACACATTCTCCGTTTCATGCGGCTGATTCCAATATCCTTTCATCACTTGCGGCCCGCGGACAACAAGTTCGCCGATTTCATTCACCTTTGCTTCTTCACCCGTTTCCAAAGACACGATTTTCGCTTCCGTATCTGGCCATGGCACGCCGATGCTTCCTTTCACCCGTTCTCCGTCCCATACAAAATTGCTGTGAGTAACAGGAGAGGCTTCTGTTAACCCGTACCCTTCAATCAGTTTTCCGCCAGTCAATTTTTCAAATTTTTCTTGCACTTCAACCGGCAGCGGCGCTGACCCGCTAATGCATACTTTGATGGAAGATAAGTCATAGCGCGGCAAATTCGGATGATTTAATAGCGCAATATACATCGTCGGCGCCCCAGGAAACAATGTCGGTCTCAGCTTTTCAATCGTTTTTAATGTTGTTTCCACATCAAATCGCGGCAAAAGAATCATTTTATACGCTTGCACGACCGCTAAATTCATGATCGTCGTCATGCCATACACGTGAAAAAACGGCAATATTCCTAAAATCGACTCCGTTCCTTTTCCGCAACGATACATCCAATGGGCGCACATCAACGTGTTGGCAATCAAATTTCGGTGTGTCAGCATGGCTGCTTTCGGCACGCCGGTCGTTCCGCCAGTATACTGCAACAACGCGATATCTTCAACGTCGATCGCTATGTCTGGCACTGTTGTGTTTGGGCGTGACATTATTTTGGAAAATAAATGCTGGTCGCTCCGCTCTTCCACTCTGGCCACCGCTGGCTGCCCCTGCTTCCGCTGCATGAGCGGATACAGCCATTTTTTGATAGCCGGCAAATAGTCTTTCACACTTGTAATGATAAGATGCTTTACGTTTGCCTTCTCCTTTGCTTTCACTGCTTTCGGATAAAGCATGTCAAGCGTAATGAGCACCGTCGCTCCGCTGTCGTTCAGTTGGTATTCCAATTCGTGTTCCGTATAAAGCGGATTCGTCTGCACGACAATGCCGCCCGCCAATAACACCCCGTAATAGCTGACAACCGCTTGCGGGCAGTTTGGCAGCATAATGGAGACGCGATCACCTTTTTGCAATCCGATCTGCCGCAAATAATTCGCCAATGTAAGCGCCTGCTCATAAACTTCGCGGAACGTAAGCGTTTTTCCCAAAAAATAAATTGCATCATGCCTGCCGAATTCCGCTGCTGTTTTCCGCAAATACTCAGGCAACGTTTTATTAGGATAGTCAAGGCGATGCGGGATTTCCGGCGGATAATGAGCAAGCCATGGTTTTTCCATCGATATCCCTCCTATATTCAAAAATTTCAGATGATTTATTTTTATTTTATTACACTTTTCCGAATTTTACATCAAAAAAAAGCGCCCTGACAGAGAGGACGCTACAAAAATAAATAAATGATGCCAATCAGAATAAAAAGAGCGCAAAGAATAAACAATATTTTCGACAATGTTTCCATCGTTTTATTTTTCCATGCTAAATATACAATGCCGACAACAAGAAAGATTCCGCACAAAACAAGCAACGTTTTAACTAATATTTCCATATTTTAACTCCCTTTACCGAATTCCTTCGCCAATGACAAACGATAAGCCGATGGAAATAACCATGGAAATCAGCCCAACCGCGCGATTGTCTTTGGCAATTTCCTCATCAATATTAAATTTTGGAGTAAGAAATTCGTAAATGAAATACGCGACCAGCAGCAAAATAAAGCCGTATATTCCCCAGCCGATCATCGCCAACAATGACTCGTGATGGCGGAGAGCATAGCGGAAAATATTGGCGATGCCGAAAATTTTTCCGCCGGTCGCCATCGCCACCGCGACGTTTCCTTTTTGGATCTCCTCCCAATTTTTATATTTTGTCACTAGCTCAAATATCGCTAAAAACACGACCATGCATAAAACAGCCACACTAAAATTGGCAGCAATTTTTACGATTTCGTTTTCCCAAAACGAACTCATCGTTTTCTCCCCTCATCATTTCAATTCGACAATCGTTACCCCTGTTCCTCCTTCATTCGCACCGCCAAAATGAAAGCTTTTCACAGCGCGGTGCGTTTTCAAAAATTCTTGCACCCCTTTGCGGAGCGCTCCCGTCCCTTTTCCGTGAATGATCGAAACGCGCGGATATCCTGCCAAAAGCGCATCATCGATATATTTCTCCAAACGGGCGAGCGCATCTTCGTACCGTTCTCCGCGCAAGTCAAGCTCCAATCCGACATGATAGTCTTTCCCTTTAACTGTGGCAAGCGGCTTTGTCTCCGTTTTCGGCGCGCTGCCGATATATTCTAAATCCCGTTCGTTGATTTTCATTTTTAAAATGCCGAGCTGCACTTGCCATTCATCATCAGAAACCTTTTCAACAAGGTATCCTTTTTGATTTAAACTGATCACTTTTACCTCATCGCCAGGCTGAAATGAATGAGTCGCCTGTTTTTTCCGTTCTTTTTTCTTTTTCTCCAATGTTGGCATCGCTTCTTGGAGGCGTTTTTTCGCTTCGATCAGCTCATGTTCTTTAATTTCCGCCTGTTTTTCTTGTTGCATTCGGCGGAGCTCATGGATAATCCGCTCCGCCTTTTGCTGGGAGGAACGAACGATATCGGCTGCTTTCCGTTTCGCTTCTTCTATGATTTCCTCGCGTTTTTCATGAAGCTCTTCCCATTTTTGCTCCCAGTCGCGGCGCAGCTGTTCTGCCTCCATGCGCGCTTCTTCCGCTCTTTTCAGTTCTTCCTCTGCCCGCTTTTTGCTTTGTTCCAGCGAAGCGATCATATTTTCCACATTGTTGCTTTCTGCGCTAATATGCAATTTCGCCCGTTCGATAATGCGCTCATCCAGTCCGAGGCGCTTCGATATTTCAAAAGCATTGCTCCGCCCGGGGATGCCGATCAATAACTTATACGTTGGGCGCAGCGTTTCGGTGTCAAATTCGACGCTCGCATTAATGACGCCGTCGCGGTTGTACCCGTACGCTTTCAATTCCGGATAATGGGTGGTCGCCACCGTCCGCGCTCCGCGGCCATGCACTTCGTCCAAAATGGCGATCGCCAATGCCGCTCCTTCCTGCGGATCGGTTCCTGCGCCCAATTCGTCGAATAAAACGAGGCTTTCATGATCAACATCGCGCAAAATCTCGACAATATTGACCATATGGGAAGAAAAGGTGCTTAAACTTTGTTCAATCGATTGTTCATCCCCAATATCGGCATAGATGGAACGGAACACAGCCAGTTCCGAACCATCCAGCGCCGGAATAAATAAACCGGCTTGCGCCATCAACGTTAACAATCCGATCGTTTTTAATGTGACTGTTTTTCCGCCGGTGTTCGGGCCGGTGATTACGATTGTTGTGTAGTCTTTGCCAAGCTCAATGTCATTCGGGACGACGGCCTCTTGATCAATGAGCGGATGGCGCGCCTGCAATAACCGGATATAGCCGCGGTCGTTCAAGGCAGGCTTTGTCGCTTTCAGCTTATTGGCATATTTCGCCTTGGCGAAAATAAAGTCAAGTTGCGCTAATATGCCAACATTTTCAAGAAGCGCTTCGGCGTGTCCGGCGACAATGCCGGTCAATTCGGTTAAAATCCGCTCGATTTCCCGCTTTTCCTTGACACGCGCTTCTTGGAGCTGGTTGTTTAGTTCCACCACCGCTTGTGGTTCAATAAACAATGTCGCCCCCGAAGCCGATTGGTCATGGACGATGCCGCCGTAAGCGCCGCGGTACTCTTGTTTTACTGGAATGACGTAGCGGTCGTTGCGAATCGTAATAATCGCATCGGATAACATCTTTTGCGCTGATGGCGAACGAATGATGCTCTCCAATTTTTCACGCACCCGCGCCTCCGTCGTTCGCAGCTGCTGGCGGATGGAACGCAGCCGTTCGCTCGCATGATCGAGCACTTCGCCATGGTCGTCAATGCAGCGCTCAATCGCTTGCTGCACTTCCGGAAGCGCGACAAGTTTTTCCGCATAGCCTGCCAAGTGCGGAAACTCCTCTTTTTCTTCGTGCAGTGATTCAATAAACTGCTTTAACTGCCGGCTTGCGGAAATGGTGCTGGCAATATCTAAAAGCTCATGCGGACTAAGCGTTCCGCCGATTTTCGCCCGTTTGAGGCTTGCGCGGATGTCCACAATGCCGCCAAGCGGAACATGCCCGCGCAAACGCAGCGCAGCTGCCGCTTCATCGGTTTCTTCTTGCCAGTTAACAACCTCCGCCAAACGCGAAGAAGGAAGCAGCTTTTCCACTTTTTCTTTTCCTAACGACGAAGACACATGTTCTAACAATTGTTCTTTGACTTTATCAAATTCCAGTATGTGAAGCACTCTTGTATGCACGGATGAAAAACCTCCATCTGAAAATTGTCGGCAAATTCGTTTTCTAATCTTGTTTACCGTTTGCGCCGCAAAAAGCTGCGCAACTCTTCCAGAGACCATGTATTGATTACCGTTTCCTTGCGAATCCAGCCTTTTCTTGCTGTTATGACTCCTATTCTCATATGGTCAAGCATATCCAGATGGTGGGCATCGGTATTAATCGCGATTTTGACACCGGCATCTTGCGCTTTCTTTAAATAAGAATAGGATAAATCAAGGCGGTGCGGATTCGCGTTTAACTCAAGCGCCGTATTCGTTTCCCGCGCCAGTTCAATAAGCATGTCAATATCTACGTCATATCCGTCCCGTTTTCCGATCAGCCGCCCCGTCGGATGGGCGATCAAATCAACATGGCGGTTGCGCAGCGCGGCAGTGAGGCGCTTCATAATCACATCGCGCGGCTGGGAAAAACTTGAATGAATCGCAGCGATAACAAAATCAAGCTCTTCGAGAACATCATCATCATAATCAAGCGTTCCGTCTGGCAAAATATCCATTTCCACGCCAGCCAAAATCGTAAAATCATCATACTTCGCATTTAGCCGTTCAATTTCTTCGCGCTGCCTGCGAAGCCGCTCCACCGTTAAGCCGTTCGCCACTTTTAAATATTGAGAATGATCAGTGATCGCCATATAACGGTAGCCTTTCTTCCGGCACGCTTCTGCCATCTCTTCAATCGAGCACGCCCCGTCGCTCCAAGCTGAATGCATATGCAAATCTCCTTGAATGTCGGAAAGGCGAAGAAGCGGATAGTCGTCACGATAGCGGTCGACTTCCGTTCCATCCTCCCTTAGTTCTGGCGGGATAAATGGCAAGTGAAAATAGGCAAAAAACGCTTGTTCATCCGCAAACGTTTTAACTTCCCCCGTATCCACATTTTCTACTCCGTACTCGCTTATTTTTTCGCCGCGCTCTTTTGCCAGCTGCCGCATGCGCACATTATGCTCTTTCGATCCCGTAAAATGATGAAGTGTCGTGGCAAACTGCTCTGGTGCCACTAAACGAAAATCAACGGCAATGTCATACTCATAACGAAGCTGCAAAGACACTTTCGTATCACCGTTGGCGATGACGCCAGAGACATTTGCCAGCTTCAATAACTGTTCCCGCACAAGCCGCGGCTCGTTCGTCGCGATGATGAAATCCAAATCTTTCACGGTTTCTTTCATGCGCCGCAAGCTGCCAGCGCGGGAAAAACGAGCGATTCCTTCCATCTTTTCGAGCTGGCGTTCTATTTCTTCGGCAATTGGCAGCACAAAAGCTAACGGAAGCCGTTCCGGGCGGGATCCGATTTCTTCAATCGCAGCTAAGAGCTTTTCTTCCGTTTTCTTGCCGAACCCAGGAAGCTGCCGCACTTTTTGGGAAAGGCAAGCTTCTTTCAATGTGGCAATATCGACAACCCCCAGCTCTTGATACAATTTGGCGATTTTCTTGCCGCCAAGTCCGGGAAGCTGCAGCAGCGCAAGCAAACTGTCCGGAATTTCCTGTTTCAATTGTTCCAGCACGCTTGATGCGCCCGTTTCCAAAAATTCTTGAATAACACTTGACGTGCCTTTTCCTATGCCTGCAATCGCGGTGAAGTCTTCTATTTCCGAAATGCTGCGCTCATCTGCTTCCAACGCGCTCGCCGCTTTGCGGAACGCCGCGATTTTAAACGGATTTTCTCCTTTTATTTCCATGTATAACGCAATCGTCTCCAGCAGACGAATGACATCTTTTTTATTTCCTTTCATGATACTCACCACCTTATAACGTACAGCCCACTATGAAACATAATACAAGTTTTTGATGAAAAAGTACAAAAAAACTTCCCTATAAATATAGAGAAGTTGCTACCCCATATAATGAATCCACATTTGTTTCAACATATCCGACAAGAATGGAGTATGTTTCACAATGGCCATTGCCATAAAAGAATGCTGAATCTTCGTTTGGATGCTTTCAATCGGAATAAGCGCGCCAACGTATAAAATCAAAAACACGATTAAGTACACTTCGACAAATCCTAACGCTCCGCCAGCCCAGCGGTTAATGCTGCGAAGAATTGGCAACTGTGCCACAAAATCAAGCATCGATCCGATAATTTGCAGCACGATTTTCGCCGCAAAAAATAAAATCGCAAATGCGATCGCTCGATAATACGCGTCATCCAAATGGGTGCTTTCAAACAACAATTTCGCCGTTTCTGAATCGCCAAACGTCGGATACGGAATCCATAACCGGAGTGCCGGCACTAATTTTTCATAATGATAATACGCAACGACAAACGCAATCACAAAACCTGCCATATGAATAAATTGCAAAATAAAGCCGCGTTTCAAGCCAATCATAAATCCCATGAAAAGGATAAAAAGCAAAAGAAGATCGACCATTCCGTTACTCATCCTTTTCTTTGCTTAGTTTTTGCAAAAGCCGATCATATTCTTCTTTTAATTTTATATAATCGTGAACGATGTTGATCGCTGTCAGCACCGCTAGTTTGCTAATGTCCAATGTCGGGTTTTTCTCGCTAATTTCCCGCATTTTATCATCGACGATCGATGCCACTAAGCGGATATGACTTGAGCTTTCCGTGCCAACGATCGTATATTGCTGTCCGTATATATCGACTGTCACCCGCGTTTTTTGTTGCTCCGCCAAATGATTTCCCCCATTCTTCAAAATCCTATTGTTTATCATAACATGAATGCTGATATAATGAAAAGATACGACTACTAGATATGCCTAAGAAAAAACGATGTCAATGAGGAGTGAATGGACATGGCGAATCACGTTATCGCGGCATCAGCAGCGCTGCTTGAACAGATGCGGAATCATTACGCTTCTGATATAACAGAACACCTTCCTGCGGGCGCTTTGTTCGTTGCTAAGCGGCCGGGCTGCACGATTACCGCTTACCGTTCAGGAAAAGTATTGTTTCAAGGAAAAGCAGCGGAACAAGAAGCCGCGAAATGGCTGGAACCATCGGAACAAAAGAAAGCAGCAGCCCCGCAACCCCGTTTGTCTGCCGCATCGGCAATCGGTTCCGACGAAGTCGGAACGGGAGATTATTTCGGGCCGGTTGTCGTTGCCGCCGCATATGTCGCCAAAGAGCAAATCGAGACGATCGTGGCAATGGGAGTAAAAGATTCAAAGCAATTAACCGATGAAGCGATCCGCCGGATCGCCCCCGCACTGATGAACCATATCGCACACCAAACGGTTATTCTCGCAAACCAAAAGTACAACGACTGGCAAAGAAGCGGCATGCCGCAAACAAAAATAAAAGCGCTGTTGCATAATAAAGCCATTGCCATGCTGATGGAACGGCTTTCTCCTATCAAGCCGGAAGCTATCATTATTGACCAATTTATTGAACGGGACTTATATTTTCGTTACCTCGAAGGTGAAACAAACATCGTCCGCGAGCGTGTGTATTGTTATCCGAAAGCAGAAACGGTTCATATTGCGGTGGCTGCCGCTTCCATCATTGCCCGCTACGTATTTTTGCAGGAAATGGAGCGGCTGAGCCAAAAAGTCGGCATGACATTGCCAAAAGGAGCAGGGGCACAAGTCGATCAAGCCGCCGCTAAGCTTATGCAAATGCACGGGCCGGCAATTCTTGAATTGTGCGGGAAGCTTCATTTTGCCAATACGAAAAAAGCGGTGCAAATTGCCAAACAACATTGAAATTGTCGGAGTTGCAGGAAGGAAAACAGCCCTACCTTGCCTGACATTCCTTTCCATAGCTGCATTTTTGCCCGCATTCAATAAAAAACTACCGCACAAAGCGGTAGTTTGATCAATACATTATTTTTCTTCCAGTGCTTCCACTACTTTTTCCGCCGTGCTTCGGCTTGACTGCGGGTTTTGTCCTGTTATCAAATTGCCGTCGCGCACGGAGAAATCTGTCCATTTTTCCCCGCGGACAAAATTGGCGCCTCTTAAGCGCAATGTCGACTCAAGTAAAAACGGCATGTATTGGTCTAATTGCACTTCTTTCTCTTCTTCGTCCGTAAACGCGGTTACCGTTTTTCCTTTGACAAGCGGCGTTCCGTCTTTATATGTCACATTGACAAGACCGGACGGACCATGGCAAACGGCGCCAATGATTCTTCCGTCTTCAGCGAATTGTTGCAACACATATTGCAATGTTTCATTGTCTGGAAAATCAAACATCGTCCCGTGGCCGCCAGGAAGGAAAATCGCATCAAAACCGGACGCATCGTCTTTGCTCAAGCGGGCGGTGTTTTTCAACTCTTCTTCCGCTTTTGCCCAAGCCGGATCTTTTTTTTCGATGCTGCGCGGGTCAAGCGGCACTTCCCCGCCTTGGATGCTCGCCACTTTCACGTCATAGCCTTTTTCTTTAAATACAAGGTATGGAACGGCGAATTCTTCGAGCCAAAGCCCTGTTTTATGGTCATCGGTGATCGTTGTATGATTGGTGACAACCATTAGCACACGCTTTGCCATACAGGATTCCTCCCTTTATTTGAAACGTTACTTTTATCATAGACCACCTTTGGAAAAATAAACAACAAATATGCTCTCGTGCCATGAAGCCGGTCTTTTTACTTTATAAACGGCCACCAGTTTGCTTTACCGAACGTTTTGACCATCACAGGGACAAACAGCGGCAGCACAACAAGCGCGTATAAAATTAACCCAGTAAGGATGATCGTTGCGATCTGCAAAAGCGATAGGACGCCGGACGGGTACATTGCCGCAAACGTTCCGCCTAAAATGACAGCCGCTGAGATAATGACCGTTCCCATGTTGCGCATCGAGATAAGCATTGCCTCCTGTACCGGCATGTCGCGGTATTCGTTGAAACGGTCCATCAAGAAAATGCTATAGTCGATGCCAAGCGCGATTAAGATGACAAATGCGAAAAACGATACCGCCCAGTTCAAGCCGGCATAACCAAGCACGTTGACGAAAACAAGCTCTGTGACGGCCATCGATGTGTAGTACGTTAAAATGAGCGATAAAATTAAATACATCGGCATAATCAATGAACGGAGCAAAATCATCAAAATAAGCGTAATGCCAGCAAGCATCAGCACAACAGTGCGGGAATAGTCAGCAGACGAAATCGCATGCAAATCAGAATAAATGCTTGTCACTCCGCCAACGGCAACTTTTGCGTTTTCCAGCTTTGTGTCTTTGACCGCGCGCGCGACCGCTTGTTTAATATCATCTATTTTATTCAATGCTGACGTCGAATACGGATTTTCATCAAAAATCACGTCAAATGTGACGATTTTTTTATCTTGCGACATAAACGCATCTTGCGCTTTGGCAAATTCCTTGCTTTCAAGCACTTGTTTTGGCAAATACCAGCCTGTCATTTCTTCGTTTGGCGAGGCCGAGAGCTCGGATAAATAGCTTTGTGCGGTACCGAGACCTTTCGACACTTCGCGAAGGCCAGCAGCGCTCTGATCAAGCCCTGTAATTAATTGATTCATTTGCCCGTCTAATTGCGAAAATCCTTGCAGCAACTGTTTTTGCCCGGTGTTCACTTCGCTTAAACCATTCGCCAATTGCGGCAGGCGCTCAATGACTTGGCGCTGCCCGTTTGCCGCTTTATCCATCCCCTTTTGCAGCTCATCAAGCCCTGCGATCAGTTTGGCCATTCCGTCAATTAACGCTTTTTGGCCGCCGATGAGCTGCGCAAACGAGTCGTTCGCTTGACGCACCCCAGCGCTTACCTGTTTCAGTGCGGTATTTAATTGTGCAAAACCGGCAGCCATCTGCTGGGATTGTTTCGCCAATCCTGCTGCAACCATTTTTGTTTGCTGATATTCCGTATCCTGCCGCAACTCTGGATGCGTTTGTTCGATATGGTTCAATGATGTGCTCACCGCTGACAATTGTTGTGACAAGGCATTCATGCCGCTTTGCAGCCGTTCATACTGGTCGGCAAGCGAAGCGAGGCCGCTTCCTGCCTTTTCATATCCTTGCAGCAATTGTTCAGCGCCTTGTTGCAATTTTTTCGCATTGTCTCGGATGGTTGCCAATCCTTTTTTGATTTCGCCAGCTCCCAGCGATCCGCTGCGAATGCCTTGTTCAATTTGCGCAAGCCCTTTTTGCAAGTCACCGACACCTGCTTTCAGCTGCTCCGTTCCTGAAACAAGCTGGCCGATACCGTTTGTCGCTTGTTTTAATTTTGGCGCGGAAGCGGAAAGCTGCCCGCTCGCTTGATTTAATCCTGAGCTGATTTTCTCGATGCCTTCTTTCCCTTGTCCAAGGCCGTTTTTTAAACTTTTCGCTTGTTCCGTAACAAGCAATTGTTCAATTGGCTCCCCCGTCGGGCGCGTGACGGAACGCACTTTGTCCACGCCATCGACTTTCTCGACTTCGCGGCTGATTTTTTCGATTAATGCGAAATATTCTTGCGAGTTCAGCGCTTCATCATTTTTCATGACGATTTGCGTCGGCATCGCTTCGCCAGGATTAAAGCTTTTGGCGATGATGTTAAACGCCTTAACAGATGCGTAATCATCCCCAATCTCTTCAAGCGAATCAAACGATAAATCGCCATCGTACGTTGCTAATACCGGAACGGTGATGACCGCAACAATTCCTAACGCGATAAGCGGTCTTGCAAACGCAAAACGGCCAGCGGCATCCCACAAGCGGCTTTGTTTATGCTCTAAATTCCCTTTCGCCGGCCAAAATAATTTCGGGCCGAGTGTCGCCATGAAAAACGGCACTAACGTCATCAGCGCAACAAGCAGCACCGCCACGCCGACGGCGACCGCGGCAGCCGACTGATACAGCTTAAATGTCGATAATCCAATCGCTGCAAATCCGATCATCACGGCGATTCCGCTGAACAACACCGTTTTTCCCGCGGTGCGGTATGTGGCGATAATCGCATCCGCAATACTTTCATGTTGTGAAAGCTCTTCCTTAAACCGGCTTAACAACAAAATGCAATAGTCCGTCCCAATCCCAAACAGCACGGCAACTAAAAAGATTTGCGTAAACGTAGACAGCGGAAAATTCACTTGATCAACAAGAAACGCGACAAGCGATTGTGATACTAAATACGTCATCCCGACCGTCACAAGCGGAATGAGCGGCGCGACAAACGAACGGAACACGATAAGCAGCACCACTAAAATAAACACAACGGTAATGCCTTCCGTCTTTTTCAGCCCTTCTTGCGAACTGACGACGACGTCTTCGTCAACCAGCCAGCCTCCCGTGTAATAATGCTCGACCGAAATATCATCAATCGCTTTGTAAAGCGCTTTGCTTATTGCCTTTGCGCTTCGTCCGTTCCGCTCCAGTTTCACCGACGTTAAAATCGTCGTGCCGTCTTTTGAAACAAGCTGATCTTTCAATTCCTTCTCTGTAAACGGAGAAATTATCTCGGTAATTCCAAGTTTGTCTTTTTGCGCTTCCAGTTGCCTAATGGCGCGCTGCGCTTCCTTCCAATCATTGTCCGTCAATCCGCCTTTGCGGTAAAACACAAGCGCGGTGGACAGCTCGTTTTCTTTATTCTCCTTCTTTTGCATCTCGTTTAAAATATCGATCGCAAGGGATGAGGAGTATCCTTTTGGCACGCTAAGCTGCCCTTTCTCGCGGACAAGGTCAGCCATGTTCGGCGCCGTCACCATAAGAACGACAGCAGCGACAAGCCACGCCAACAATATAAACCATTTCCCTTTAATGATTTTTCTCACGGTGCTCCCTCCATCTCCTGCAAAATGCGGGCAAACTTTTCATACGTTTGAATAAACGCTTCAATTTCCTCTTCGGAAAATTTAGCGATGAGCGATTCGACCAGTTTATGAACTTTGTCTTCTGCTTTCGTGATCCATTCATCTCCATGTTCTGTCAGCGTCAAATAAACAACCCTGCGGTCATTTGGATCGCGCGTGCGCTGAAGCAACCCTTTTTCGACAAGGCGGTTCGTCATCGCTGTAATTGCGCTTTTGCTTACGCCAAATACGGACGCAAGCTCTGTAGATGTGCATTTCCCTTTCTTTTTTATGTCACGGAGCAAGTAATATTGGTCGTTTGTCATATCTTCGTCAAGCTCGCATTGGACAAGTGCCGTTGCTTTTCTCATCACGATAAAGAAAACAGACAAATACCGCTCAACTAAATCATCAATGTTTCCATACCGCAAGCTACCACTCCTCTTTGCAAAAATAGTTTAACTATTTAACTATTAAACAATGTAACAATCTCTGCGAAGAAAAGTCAACCGAGAAGATTTTCTTTTTTGCCAAGAAGAATGATATAATGAAGGAAAGTGCGGGAGGATCGAAAATGAAGCGAGAACCATCCAAGCCGTATTCGTATCAAGACTACCTTCAGTGGGAAGGACGTTGGGAACTTATTGACGGCGTTGCGTATCATATGGGTCCATCTCCGACATGGGAGCATCAATTCGCCATAGTTGAGCTGTCGTTTATATTGCGTTCCTATTTTCAAAATAAACATTGCTATGTAGCGATTGCTCCGTTTGATGTTCGATTTTCAAGCGATGACGATTACGAGCATGCCCCCCATGTCGTTCAGCCTGACATCTCTGTTATTTGCCATAAACACCAGTTAACAAAAAATGGCTGTTTAGGCGCTCCAACACTAGTTATCGAGGTACTTTCCCCGTCAACCGCCTTAAAAGATAGAAACGAGAAATTCAAGCTATATGAAAAATTTGCCGTCCAAGAATACTGGATTGTTGATCCGGTTTATCAAACAATCGAAGTATTTGGGCGCGAAGACAGTTTTTTTAAAAAAAGAGAGGTATTCGGCAAAGGTCAACGGTTAACGTCATTCGTTTTTCCTGACTTAACCGTTGAAGCAAGCTCTATATTTTTCCAAACAGAATAGAGCACTGAAACGAGATATCGCCATTATCGGCTATTTTTCGGTTTATATTATCAAGTAAATAACTTAAGTTCCCCTTTCACACCCCAACAGATGAAAGGAAGGAGATTTTTTACCAGTTCAATACCGACAGTGTTGCTTTCCGAACATTTCCAATGCCTGTCACGCCGGCTATTTCTGCACTATTATCTTTCTTCATTTGTATTTATTATACCATATTCTTCCTGCGGCATCACTATCGCAACAATATCATGAAGGATGCCAGCCCTTTGGCAAGAGTGACATCCTTTTTTGTTTCGTCGTTCAAGATAGGAAAAGCATTACGCCGCAATATCCCGTTTTCGAAAAATAAACCATGTCAGCGTGTTAAACAGCACAAAATAAACAAGCAGCATCATAATGGAAAATGACATCGTCATTCCTTCGACAAGCGGCATTCCATCAATATATTGCGTCAAATCCGTATTGGCAAATAACAAATATTTTGCCCAGTCAAATTTCATGGCAAGAAACACCGTAATCTGCGGTCCGACAAACAGGGCAAACGTCGCCAGTCCAATCGCAAGCGAATGATTGCGAAACACCGCGGATATCATAAACGCAAAGGTCGCCATCATAACAAGATCAACGCAATTGAGCGCATATACTTGCATCACATGAAGAAGCATGCTTTTCTCAACAACTGCTCCATTTTGATACGCTAAATATGGTTCGCGGATGTTTTCCATTCCAAAAACAGCCGCGCCAACGGCAGCTGAGACAACAAACAACAACAGCAGCATGCTAAGCGCAAACAGCAGGGTGGCGATGTATTTCGAAAGCAAAATTTTCGAGCGGCTGGCGGGACGAATGAGAAGCAGCTTGATCGTTCCCCACGAAAATTCGCTCGCCACGCTTCCTGCCGCCACAATAATCGTAAACAGCGTAATCAACGCAATAATGTCTGCTGAATTCACCAAATATCCCCAAAACGTATTGGACGCCAAAGGTTTTATATTATGTTCGAGGCGATACTCATTGATTTTCAGTTGCTGTTCGAGATGATTTTTATACATTTTCGGCAGCTTTTCTTCAGAAAGCTGGGCTTCTATTCCCTTTATCTCCGAAGCAACCTCCGCCTTCCAGTTTGCCGGTTCTTTATATGTTGCATTTATAATCAATGCTCCCGCTAATGCCGACAATGCAAGAAGGCCGATCATAAACCATGTGCCAAACCTGCGGTAAATTTTCATATTTTCATTTTGAATAAGTGAAAGAATGTTAGACAATTTCGTTTCCTCCCGTCATTTCTAAAAATCTTTCTTCCAGCGATTTCGTCAGAACTTGAATCCCATATACTTTAATATGTTCGGATACTAGCGCAGCATTTAAATTTGGTATTTCCTCGTAATCAAGCGAAACTTCAATTCCTTGTTTTGTCGGCGTGACGTTCATATGAGGATAAGCATGTTTGATCACGGCTAGCGCTTGCTGCATCGGCTCAACCGTAAGCAGCACTTTTTCCGCTTGTTTGGACAGTTCTTGAACTGATTCAATTCCTACTAATCTCCCATGTTGAATAATCGCAAACCGGTCGCACATCATTTCCATTTCGGAAAGAAGATGGCTTGAGACGACGATTCCCAGCCCTTCTTCTTTCGCCAGCTTGCGCAAATAGTCGCGGATTTCACGGATGCCGGCGGGATCGAGCCCGTTTGTCGGTTCATCCAAAATAAGCAAAGAAGGACGATGAAGCAATGCCTGCGCTAATCCCAGCCGTTGCCGCATGCCAAGCGAATACGTTTTTACTTTGTCATGGATTCGTTTTTCCAAACCGACTAGTTGGACGACCTCATCGATTCGCTCCTTTGTTACTCCTTTTGTCATGCGCGCGTAATGAAGCAAATTTTGATACCCTGTCAAAAACTTATACATTTCCGGATTTTCGACAATGGCTCCAACATGTTGAATCGCTTTTTCAAAATCTTTTTGAATGCTGATTCCATTAATCAACACTTCGCCGCTAGTAATTCCCATCAGTCCTACAATCATGCGGATCGTCGTCGTTTTCCCGGCGCCGTTCGGCCCAAGAAAGCCAAACACTTCCCCTGCAAATACTTCAAGCGACAAATCGTGGATAATCGTTTTTTTACCGATATCTTTCCTGACATTTTTCAATTGCAAAAGCGCATTCATGGTCATTCCTCTCCCTTATCCATTTTTTTCAGCCGGCTTGCAACACTGTCGCGGTTTGTTTCTCTTAATTCATCGACATGAACGTGTTCCGCCACCATGCCGTCGCGGAGAAAAACGGCTTCATCGAGCAGCGGCTCGATTTCATTGATTTCATGCGTTGTCACTACAATCGTCTGCCGTTCCAGATCGACAAATGAAACAAGTCCTTGGATGATCGATTCGCGCACCATCGGATCAAGTCCGGACAGCGGTTCATCCATTAATAAAACCGGCGCTTCCCGCGCTAGCGCAAAAGCGATTTTCGCGCGCCCCCGCCCGCCTTTGGACAGTTGCTTTAATTTTTTAGACGGATCAATTTGCATAAACGCTAAGATGTTACGCGCTTTTTCTGTTCGAAAATCGCTAAATTGCGATGCGTAAAATTCAATCATATCTTGAACCGTAAAACTATCATAATAGACGTCCAGATCCGATAAATACACGACTTTGCTGCTGATTTTCCTCGTTACTTTTTCACCGTCAACAAACACATTTCCTGCCGTTGGCGAAACTAATCCGGCGATTAACTTTAAAAGCGTCGATTTGCCGCTGCCGTTTGCGCCAAGGACACCAATGATTTTCCCTTTTTCCAAGGTTAACGAAACATCCTTTAGCGCCGTAACGTCGCCAAACTTTTTTGTCACATGATCCAATTGAATCATTGCTCTCCCCTTTCTTTATCCCCTTTGTAGTTTTTCAATGCGGCGATCATATCGTCCAGCGTAAACCCAAGCTCCGCCATGTTTCGGATAAAGTCATCGACAATGTCCTGCTTCAACTTCTCACGCAACCGCCCGATGGCTTCTTCATTTTCCGTGACAAACGTTCCTTGACCGCGCCGTGTTTCCACAATCCCCATCCTTTCCAATTCGCTATATGTGCGCTGTATCGTGTTCGGATTCACTCCTGTTTTCACTGCCATCTCGCGGACAGACGGCAGCTTCTCCCCCGCCTTCCATTCGTTTCGGGCAATTTTTTTATTTATCATTTCCATTATTTGCATATATATCGGTTTCGTTGTATCAAACTCCTCGACCACGTCTTTACACCTCAACTTTTCTGTCAATTAGCCAAACAGAAGCGCAAAATATGAGGACATCCATCATACCGTAAAAAACGATGACGCCTATTGGCATCATTTCCATCTTTTCGATCATTATCCATCCTTCAGCTGCATCGTACTTGAACACAGCTCCCGGCACCGCGACTTTTCCCCATTCTGTTAGCCATTCGTATACGTCCGTTTGCATAAACGACAAAAACAGCCAGCCTATCAGAAAATAAGCCAGCGTAACGGCCAGCCACGCCATCTTCGGAATCATTTGTTTACAGATGCGGTAAATCACCCAATAAAGCAAACCCAAGATAGCAATATGGATAGACAGCAGCATAATAGACAGAACGACAAGCACACCTTTTTCGATAAAAAGCGCATGATTCCACATTTTTGCGTGGAAATACCGCTCTTTTACCGCAAGCAAAGCTATGTAAGTAAACAGCGCCGAAACAAACAAGGAAATAAGCATGCTCCCAAACGCGATGACCAGTTTGGCGCCCACCAAGTGAAATGCCGGCTGCGGGGTGTGAAGCCATAAATGAAGCCGCTTCGCTTCTGTTTGCAAGCTGAGAGCCATAAACATCAACATATAAAAATTATGCAGGCATGTGACAATCAGTGATGGAACAAACATCACCAGCGGCTCATCGTATTTTAGGGACAATAAATATGCCACTATATTAACGGCAATCACAATGCCGACCGTAGTGAATATCCACAGTTTAGAGATGCGCCATTCTTTTTTTAATAAGCCAACCCACGGACTCATTCTTTCTCCTCCAGTAATAGTGAATTAGTGTTCTAGTTACATAGTACACTAGTTCAAAATAAAACGTCAACCTTTTCAGTAAAAAATTCCGCTTATTCTTTATGCAACTTGCAAAAAATCCCCCGCCTTATGCTTCCACATAAGACAGGGGATGCTGTTTTATCCGCGCAATGTCGCGCCGAATTGTTGTTTTACCGCTTGGATCACTTTCTCGTGAACAGCGGTCACTTCTTCATCGGTTAATGTGCGTTCCGGATCATAGTAACGGAGCGAGAAGGCGATCGATTTTTTGCCGTCTGGAAGGCGGTCTCCTTTGTATACGTCGAAAATGGACACTTCCTTAAGCAAGCTGCCGCCCGCTTCGATAATCGCTTTTTGCAATTCGCCGGCAACGACGTTTTCATCAACGACAAGCGCAATATCGCGCGCTATCGATGGGAAACGCGGAATTGGCGCATAGCGGATGTCCTCCACGTCCGCGTTTAACAAGTCGGCCAAGGCAAGTTCAAATACGTATGTTTCTTTTAAATCGTACTCTTTTTGCACAACCGGATGAAGCTGGCCGACAAAGCCGACCGTCTTGCCATCGAGCAAAATATCAGCGGTGCGTCCCGGATGCATATGTTCCCGTTTCGCTTGCTTATATTCGATGCGATTCGTTAAACCAAGCAATTCAAACAAGCCGTCTAAAATGCCTTTTGCAACATAGAAATCGACCGCTTTTTTCTCTCCTTGCCATAAGTGGGCGTGCCATACGCCTGTTATGATTCCGGCGAGACGCTCTTTTTCGCTTGGCAGTTCGTTTTCGCCGCTTGCCAGATATACCGCGCCTGTTTCATAGACGGCGATGTTTTCGACTTGGCGCGCGCGGTTGTAGCTCGCTACCTCCAAAAGGTGAGGAATGAGGCTTTGCCGAAGAACGCTGCGCTCTTCGCTCATCGGCAGCGCCAAGCGGATCGGTTCCGCCGTTTCTAGCGCGAACATCGTCGCTTTTTCCGCGCTTGTTAGAGAATACGTAATCGCTTGGAAAAGACCAACGTCTTCTAAATAACGGCGCACTTGCCGGCGTTTTGCTTGATACGGCGTCAATTTGCCCGGCTTTGCCTCCGCGACTGGCAATGTTGCCGGCAGACGGTCATAGCCATATAATCTCGCTACTTCTTCAATAATATCTTCTTCAATCGAAATATCGCGGCGGCGTGATGGGACTGTAATCGTAAACGTTCCGTTATTTTCCGTAAACGCAAATTGCAAGTTGGTTAAAATCGCCGCCACTTCGTCTTTTGTAATCGCTGTGCCAAGCACGCGGTTAATGCGGTCTAACGTAACGGTAACCGTCACTTCTTGCTCTTTTAACGTATTCACTTCGACAACACCGCCAACGACTTCGCCGCCAGCGTACTCAGCCATTAACGCGGCCGCACGGTCTAACGCTTCTTTTGTCCGCGCCGGGTCAATGCCTTTTTCAAAGCGCATGCTTGCTTCACTGCGCAAACCAAGGTCTTTCGACGCTTTGCGGATGGCAGGGCTTGTGAAATAAGCGGATTCGATAAACACCGTTGTCGTGTCATCTCGCACTTCAGAATTCGCGCCGCCCATCACGCCAGCCAGCGCCACTGGCTCCGTACCGTTTGTAATCACAAGGTGGTCTTCTGTTAATGTGCGCTTCGTATCATCCAATGTAACAATGGTTTCGCCTGCTTTCGCGCGGCGCACGACAATTTCTTTCGAGCCAAGCCGGTTATAGTCAAACGCATGAAGCGGCTGTCCATATTCAAGCAAAATGTAGTTGGTTATATCAACGACATTGTTATGCGGACGGATCCCTGCCGCCATCAAGCGCGCTTGCATCCAAAGCGGCGACGGGCCGATTTTCACGTTTTTCACAATGCGCCCCGCATATACCGGGTTGTCTTCCGGAGCGTCGACGCGCACAGAAATATAATCGTGAACGTTTTCGCCATTTTCTTGAATCTTGGTGACCGGCAGCTTTACGTTGCGGCCTAAAATCGCCGCCACTTCATAGGCGACGCCGATCATGCTGAGGCAGTCGGCGCGGTTTGGCGTAAGTCCAAGCTCTAATACTTCATCGTCTAAATTTAATAATTCCAGCGCATCGGCGCCAACCGGAGCGTCGCTTGGAAAAACGAAAATGCCATCAGCGTATTCCTTCGGCACTAATTTCGATTCGATGCCGAGCTCTTGCAAGGAACAGATCATGCCGTTTGATTCTTCGCCGCGCAGCTTCGCCCGTTTAATTTTCAAGCCGCCCGGCAAAACGGCGCCGACTTTTGCCACCGCTACCTTTTGCCCTTTGGCGACGTTCGGGGCGCCGCAAATAATTTGCACTGGCTCACCTTCGCCGATATCGACGAGGCATTTGCTTAATTTATCGGCGTTTGGATGTTGCTCGCGCTCAAGAACATGCCCGACGACAACCCCTTTTGCCCCTTTATTTAATACTTCCACACTTTCGACTTCAATGCCGCTTTTCGTAATGCGGTCGGCCAGTTCTTTTGCGGTGATTCCCGTAAGGTCAACATATTCTTGCAGCCATTTATATGAAACAAACATCAGTCAAACCTCCCTTTTATACGCGATGGAATTGTTGCAAGAAACGAATGTCATTTTGATAAAAATGCCGAATGTCATCAATGCCGTACTTGAGCATGGCAATGCGCTCCGGCCCCATGCCAAATGCGAAACCGGTATATTTTTTCGAATCAAATCCGGCCATTTCTAATACGTTTGGATGAACCATGCCGGCGCCTAAAATTTCAATCCATCCTGTCCCTTTGCAGACACTACAGCCATGGCCGCCGCAATGGAAGCAGGACACATCGACTTCAACCGATGGCTCGGTGAATGGGAAAAAGCTTGGGCGGAAGCGGATTTCACGGTCTTCGCCAAACATTTTGCGGGCAAATTCGCGAAGCGTTCCTTTTAAATCGCTCATACGGATGTTTTCATCGACGACAAGCCCTTCGATTTGCGTAAATTGATGCGAGTGTGTCGCATCATCGTTGTCGCGGCGGTACACTTTTCCCGGGCAAATGATTTTCACCGGCCCGCGCCCTTGATGTTTTTCCATCGTGCGCGCTTGCACCGGCGACGTATGGGTACGGAGCAAAATTTCTTCGGTAATGTAGAACGAATCTTGCATATCGCGCGCCGGGTGGCCTTTTGGCAAGTTCAACGCTTCAAAATTGTAATAGTCTTTTTCCACTTCCGGCCCTTCGGCAATCGTATAGCCCATGCCAATGAACAAGTCTTCGATTTCTTCAATGACGCGCGTAAGCGGATGATGATTTCCTCTTCTGATTGGGCGTCCTGGAAGCGTGACATCAATCGCTTCCGTTGCTAATTTTTTCTCGACTTCTTCTTGTTCGAGCTTCGCTTGCTTTGCTTCTAGCGCGCTTTGGATCGCTTGCCGCACTTCGTTGGCGAGCGCACCGATGACCGGGCGCTCTTCTGGCGATAATGATCCCATGCCGCGGAGCACTTCCGTAATTGGCCCTTTTTTGCCAAGATAAGCGACGCGCACCTCATTGAGTGCTTTCAAGTCACTGGCTTGTTCAATTTTTTTGAGCGCTTCTTGTTGAAGCTGCTGCAGCCGTTCTTTCATGGAAAACTCCTCCTTTTCTTCACTCAAGTAAACGAAATGTTTCTTCTGCTACCCATGCTTGATGCTCGGGCAATAATACTTACGGAATATCTTTGCGTGAAATCCACACTAGTTCGTGGTCTTTTTCGCAAACAGAATGGTGCTCTCCCACAATTTCTGCTATGTAGAAAAACCCATCGCTAGCCATATAGTCATGAAAAGTCGTTGAGTAAAAATACTTTTGCGCACGTCCGATAAATAGGAGAATACGGATGTGATGCCCCGTTTCTTCCAAAACTTCGCGTTTGAGACAGTTTTCCAATGTTTCTGTCCCTTCCAATCCGCCGCCGGGCAAAAAATATCCGGTTGGCGTTTTCACGGCAGCGACCATGCCGTCATTGATGCTCACCGCATAGGCGCCTTTTCGGACATGATAATGCACATGCTCAAGGCGATCGCCAAATATCCGCGCTTCTGCCATCCCCCCACTCCTCTTTATGTTCCATAAAAAAACTCGCCCCTTGCCAATAAGGGACGAGTGCACTCGCGGTACCACCCTTGTTAACAGCGCAAAAAAGCGCTGTTCGCTTCATTGCGATAACGGCATAGGCCGGAACACCTTTACATTCCGCAAGAGCGGAATGGTCCAAGTGTCAACTCCAGAGGTGAATTCACTTGCTTCTACCATAAAAACGCTCCCAGTCTACGGCGTTTTCTCCCTGGATGGCGAGTGGCAAGCTACTCTTCTCTTTCATCGTTGTTTTCCGTATTTAGCTATTTTTATACTATAATCAACATTTAGTTATTTTTTTGACTATAGTCAACACTAGCTATTTTTTTGATTATAGGCAACAGTAGTTATTTTTTTTTGACTATAGTCAACATTTAGCTATTTTTATATTATAGGCAACAGGCAGACGCGATGCAACCTCCTGTTTGGAAAAACAGCTTCATTCATTCTGTAACGTCCCACGCAAATGATAAAGCAAAATTCCGGCGGCGACGGCGACATTGAGCGACTCGGCCTGTCCATAAATCGGAATGTATAAATTTTTCGTCGTCATTTGCAGCAATTCCTTATGAACCCCGCTTCCTTCGTTGCCGACAAGCAAGGCAAACGGTCGCGGCGGGTTGATGCGGCGATAATCTTCTCCGTTTTCTAACGATGTACCGTAAATCGGAACGTTCTGCTCTTGCAGCTTCTCGATCCATTCCCGGAGATTTCCGCGAATAATGGGCAAATGGAAAAGCGAACCTTGCGTCGCGCGGATGACTTTCGGGTTGTACAAATCTGCGCAACCCTTGCCAAGGATGACCGCATCGATTCCCGCTGCATCAGCGGTGCGGATCATCGTGCCGATGTTGCCCGGATCTTGCACGGCGTCAATCAGAAGCACATTCGCCCGCGTCCAGTCTATATCACCATAAAGAAACTGCTCGCAAACGGCCGCGACGCCTTGCGGTGTTTCCGTGTCGCTGATCGCCTTCATCACGTCTTCCGTAACGATGGCCACCGGGATGCCGCTGATATCCCATGTTGCTGGAATCGCCTTATTCTCTTTCACAATCAATTGGATAATGGATATGTTGCTTTTCAACGCTTCTTCCACTAAATGAAATCCTTCGATCAGAAACAGCCCTGTTTTATCCCGCTCCTTTTTCATCAGCAGCTTTTTCCACTGCTTCACTTGCGGATTTTTTACCGATTCGATCCGTTTCAATGCTCATTCTCCTTTACGTTTTGCATATCCATATACATAATAAACGAATTTCACGCAAAAAATAAGCATGTACTACATATTAGCGAGGTGAACAAGATGGATTTAAACTTGCGCCATGCGATTATGCAAAATGTCGCCAACAACACAAAGGAGCAATTAGAAGATACGATCGAGGACGCGATTGAGCGCCGCGAGGAAAAATATCTGCCGGGTCTTGGCGTGCTGTTTGAGGCAATTTGGACTCATGCGAGCGAGCAACAAAAAGAAGAAATGCTCGACACATTGGAACAAGCGGTGAAACAACAAGCATAAAAGGGAAGCGGAATAAAGCTTCCCTTTCCTAATTATTGTTTTTTTGCCTTTCTGTTTATTGAATTGGCGTAAACGACACGTTCCAAATCCCGTCTTCGTCTTTGACCATTTGAAAGCCCATTTCGCCGCTTTCATTCATATATTGAATATCTCCTTCATGGTCGCTCGTTTGCATAAATTCCCCTTTTTCAATGCCGTTGAATGTTTGCAGCAGATGTTCTTTTGTTCCCCGGTCCGATCCCGGAATTTGTTCATCTTCTTCTTTTGACCAGCGGACATAATCCGGACGGTCGGTATATAGCGCGTACTGCACGTCATTATTCTTTATCTAACGCCGCTTGAATATCAATTTTGGCGACGCTGACAGGGGATAATCCTTGCAGGTGCCTTTCGCTTAAGTCGCTTTTGATGTTTTCATATGCTGTCTGCTCTGCTTCTGTCAGCGTAAAAGCGCTTTGATCCGCCTCGTCCTGCAAAACGCCTTCTTTTGTCTGCTGCTGGGAAGAAGGCGGTTTCGAGATCAGGGGCCCGGTTCCGCTTTACATCCTGCTATGAGGAGAAAAAGCAGGCAGGAACGCAGCCATATTTCCTTTTTCACGCTTTTCCCTCCTTCACTGCGATGATTCGAATCCGTTTATAATCAGCAATCCATTTTCCATCTTTCCATAAGTATGCTTTTAATCGTGATTTGATTTTCTGATAAGCTAATGTTTTTTCGGCCAATTCGAAATCAGCAAAAAAGGCGCCAGCGAATCCGTCCAGCCAATGATCTAATCCTTGATCGCCATCAGGCAAAGGAGTAGGGCGGGCGAAATGGCTGGCATATATGACGCGAAAACCGTACTTTTCGAGCAAGCTGCTATATTCCCCAATGCTCGGAAAATACCACGGATTTTTTTCTTTTGCATCAATGCCATAGTTTGTTAATAAAACGGTTTCTATTGCTTTCACAATAGCATCTACGTTTCCTTTCCCGCCAAATTCGGCGACCAGCCGGCCGCCCTCGCGCAGGGCGAGAGCCATCGATTGCACAACGTTTTCGGCTTCTTTCATCCAATGCAATGCAGCATTCGAAAAAATAGCGTCATAGCGTTCTTGTGTGCGAAACGTCTCCCCTCTATCAACAAAAAAGGAAATATGCGGATATTTTTTACGGGCTTTTTCAATCATATGTGAAGACGCATCCAGCCCGGCAACTTTGCAGCCTCGTTTCGCAATTTCATTGGTAAGCTCCCCTGTCCCGCAGCCTAAATCGAGAATGTTTTCTCCTTGTTTCGGATTTAACATCTCTATCAAGCTTTTTCCTAATTCAGATACAAATGATAATTTCTCGTCATATACATCAGCATTCCAAATATTCATAAAGCCTTTTCTCCTTTCTTTTTATAAACATCGCCGCCTTTACATGGCGCATGCATCGCGATGTACGGGCTGCAAAAGTGACTGCACCGTTTGCTGAATAAACAATAAAAGCCGCTGCGGCCACTATACGGGAAGGCGTGCTTTCAGACCAGCCATAACTGCCGGAAAGAAATGACAAATTCCTTTCGCCAAAAGAAAATGAGATCATTCACAATGACCAATGGCAGCCGCAACATAAAACCGCCATCCTTCGGATATGTTTCGTGCACATCAAGTTTCTGCGAGGAAAATATTACTATTTGAATTGTGGTTTTATCAAAATATTCCGTCAATATTTTTAATAAAAGAGAAGCCGGCATTTTCTGTTGCCGGCTTTTCTCCGCCGATTATTCAAAGGTAATTTGTTTTACTTTTTCCACGTCTAAACGCTTGATGACTTCGACAAGCAATTTTACCGTATTTTCGTAATCGTCACGGTGCAAAATCGCCGCATGGGAATGGATGTAGCGTGTTGGAATCGCGATCGTCAATGACGGCACGCCGCTTGCCGTTAAATGGATCGCGCCAGCGTCAGTGCCGCCGCCCGGCATCGCGTCAAAATGGTAAGGAATGTTGAGTTCTTCAGCGACATCAATGACAAAATCGCGCAAACCGCGATGGGACACCATTGTTGCGTCGTACAGCACAATGTGCGGTCCGGCGCCAAGCTTGCCCATCGCTTCTTTTTCGGAAACGCCTGGCGTATCGCCAGCAATGCCGACATCCACAGCAAAAGCGATATCCGGCTGAATGAAATGCGCTGCCGTTCTCGCCCCGCGCAAACCGACTTCTTCCTGCACTGTGCCGACACCGTACACGACGTTTGGATGAGCGGCATCTTTTAATTGCTTGAGCACATCAATCGCAACCGCGCAGCCGATCCGGTTATCCCATGCTTTCGCAAGCAGCATTTTTTCATTGTTCAACACGGTAAACTCAAAATACGGAACGATCGAGTCGCCCGGGCGCACGCCCCATTCCATAGCTTCCTCGCGACTTGTCGCGCCGATGTCGATGAACATATCTTTGATTTCGACTGGCTTTTTGCGCGCTTCCGGCGGCAAAATGTGCGGCGGTTTCGAACCGATGACGCCGGTAATTTCTCCTTTGCGCGTTAAAATGGTGACGCGCTGTGCAAGCATGACTTGGCTCCACCAGCCGCCTAACGTTTGAAAGCGGATAAATCCTTTCTCATCGATTTGCGTCACCATAAAGCCAACTTCGTCTAAATGGCCGGCAACCATAATTTTTGGGCCATTGCTATTTCCTTCCTTTTTCGCGATTAAACTGCCAAGACCGTCTGTCGTTACTTCATCGGCATAAGGAGTTATGTACTTTTTCATTACTTCGCGCGCTTCCCGTTCATTGCCCGGAACGCCTTTAGCGTCCGTCAATTCTTTTAGCATTGTTAATGTTGCATCAAGCTTTGCCATAATTAGCCTCCTTCTTGTTCAGCTATGATTATTATACCCCAATAATCAGCAATGTACAAAATTGGTTAATAATTCTGATTTTGCCGCTCATGATTGACTTTATTTTTCTGGATGTAGGCTTGTTCGATTTGCGTGAAAGAGAAGCCTAATTGTTCCCCTAATTGCAAATACTCCGCCAACAGAAGATCGTAGCTTTGCTGCGACTTTGTTTTCCGAAACTCATCCACTGTCCAATACACGCGCAAAAACTGTTCAACAAGCTGTGCGCCATTGCCATTGGTCTGCCGAAATGAAGATGAGCGCATAAAACCGCATTCTAGTCCGAGTGATAAAATAAAATGAAGGCCATCGACATATTCTTCGAGCACTTTTTCTTGCGGGGACGACGGCTTTACGCTCCAAAACTTAAAGCAGCGCGTTTCATTTGCAAGTTCGCCGATTTCGACAAGCAGAGCGAGCACTTTTTTGTCGAATAAATCTTCCCCTTGCAATCCATGTTGTTTTTCAATCCGCTCATCTAACTGGCGCTGCAGCGAGTAAAGTATTGATAAATCCATCATTTCTCCCCCTATAGCATTAAAATTGCGATAGCTTCGTCACGGCGACAGCGGCAAGCCGCAACATTTCTGGTGAAATACACGCAAGCGAACCGCCGCACCGATCACGGCGCCGATCGAAATGAACCGCGCTTTCCGTTTCTGACGCTGACCGTCATGATACATTATTGTACCATGATGCTTCTTTCTATTAAAAAAATGACCATCCCCATAAGCGAGAATGGCCATTGCTTTCATTCCTTATTGAAGTTTGCTTTTTGCAAGCTCTGCCAGTTGGGCAAACGCAGCTTGGTCATTTACCGCCAAGTCCGCCAACATTTTGCGGTTTACTTCTACTCCTGCCAGTTTTAAACCGTGCATAAAACGGCTGTATGAAAGACCGTGCGTGCGTGCTGCCGCGTTAATGCGCGTAATCCAAAGCTTGCGGAAATCACGCTTCCGTTGACGGCGGTCGCGATACGCGTACATTAATGATTTCATTACTTGTTGGTTGGCAACTCTATATAAAGCATGTTTCGCTCCGAAGTAACCTTTTGCCAGCTTCAGGACTTTTTTGCGACGTCTGCGCGTCACTGTTCCACCTTTAACACGTGGCATATTTATTCCCTCCTATATGTCTCCATTTATTTCAGGTTTGTCTCCATTATTTCAAGTTGTCAAGCAATTGGCGAATGCGTTTGAAATCACCAGGAGATACAAGCGTTGCTTTGCGAAGTTTGCGTTTTTGTTTTTGCGTTTTGCTTGCAAATAAATGGCTTGTATAAGCATGACCGCGTTTTAATTTACCTGTACCAGTCTTTTTAAAACGCTTAGCAGCGCCACGATGAGTTTTCATTTTTGGCATAGGACGTTCCTCCCCATTCGATTATTTGTCGTTTTTCGGTGCCAACACTAAAAACATGCTCCGCCCGTCCATTTTTGGTGCCGTTTCGACAACGCCGATGTCGGAACATGCTTCGGAAAAACGTTCAAGGACGCGTTGGCCAATTTCCTTATGCGTAATCGCCCGCCCTTTAAAACGGATTGTCGCTTTTACTTTATCGCCTTTTTCAAGGAACTTGCGTGCATTGCGGAGCTTCGTATTGAAGTCGTGCTCCTCGATTGTCGGGCTTAAGCGCACTTCCTTGACATTGATTACTTTTTGCTTTTTGCGCGCTTCTTTTTCTTTCTTTTGCTGCTCAAAGCGGAATTTGCCGTAGTCCATAATGCGGCATACCGGCGGTTTCGCATTTGGCGCCACAAGGACTAAGTCAAGATTTAATCTTGCGGCAATTTCCAGCGCCTCTTGGCGGGATTTAATCCCTAATTGTTCACCGTTTGGATCAATTAAGCGGACTTCGCGTGCACGAATGTTTTCGTTAATAATAAAATCTTTGCTAATAACCAGCCACCTCCAAGGTTTTTTCCGAATTACTTGTTTGTTTCATAGCGCACCCTAACGCATGAACGGTTCAGAAAGAAACGCCATCAGCAGGCGCATTTGCTTTTCTAATAAAAAAGTGTGGATGCATACGACACCCACACTGCTTACGTCTGAATACGATGTACGAACCGTAACGACCTGTCAACAGCCACGCGGGCGTCAACCAGGTGAGAAGCGGGGTGCTTCTGCTTTTGCCACAAACAAGTATTCTATTTACTCTATACAGTATATCACCTTGGAAGGCGGCATGTCAAGGCGATTTTCTTGATCGACAAACAACGTCTTTTATTATAACGAATCATTCGGAGTTTGGCAAGCAAAAATGTGAAAACCGTGAAGACAGAACTTCACGGTTTTCGGCTGTTCCGTTTGTTTGTTGGCGCCCTCACATCATGCGGGCGCCTTTGCCATTTGATCTAGTTCCGGCGTACTTCTGCCTTCAAAGCGGCAATAAAGTCAGCGAGCGCCATTGTTTCGCTTTTTTGTTCGCCATATTTGCGGACATTGACGGCATCTTCTGCCATTTCCTTGTCACCGACGACAAGCATATAAGGAATCTTTTGGATTTGTGCTTCGCGAATTTTATATCCGATTTTTTCGTCACGTCCATCGACTTCCACGCGGAATCCTTGCGATTGCAGCGCCTCTTTCACTTTATACGCATAGTCGAGATGCGCTTCTGGAGATACCGGGATCACTTCGACTTGCACCGGTGCGAGCCAAGTCGGAAACGCCCCTTTATATTCTTCAATTAAGAAGGCGACGAACCGTTCCATCGTCGAAACAACTCCGCGATGGATGACAACCGGGCGGTGCGGTTTGCCGTCTTCGCCGATATATGTCAAATCAAAGCGCTCTGGCAATAAGAAGTCAAGCTGCACCGTTGATAACGTTTCGTCCTTTCCAAGCGCCGTGCGCACTTGCACGTCTAATTTCGGACCGTAAAACGCCGCCTCTCCTTCCGCTTCATAATACTCTAACCCTAATTCATCCATCGCTTCACGCAGCATGCTTTGCGCTTTTTCCCACATTTCATCATCATCGTAATATTTTTCTTTATCATGCGGATCGCGGTAAGAAAGGCGGAATGAATATTCGTCCAATCCGAAGTCTTTGTACACTTCTAAAATTAAGTTAACGACACGTTTGAACTCATCTTTAATTTGGTCTGGACGCACAAAAATATGGGCGTCGTTTAATGTCATGCCGCGGACGCGCTGCAAGCCGGAAAGCGCTCCGGACATTTCATAGCGGTGCATCGTGCCAAGTTCTGCGATGCGGATTGGCAGCTCGCGGTAACTATGAATTTTATTTTTATAAATCATCATATGATGCGGACAGTTCATTGGGCGCAGCACAAGCTGCTCGTTATCCATCTCCATCGGCGGGAACATGTTTTCTTTGTAATGATCCCAGTGGCCGGAAGTTTTATATAATTCGACGCTGCCGAGCACTGGCGTATAAACATGCTGATAACCTAGCTCGATTTCCTTATCCACAATATACCGTTCGATAATGCGGCGAACCGTCGCCCCTTTTGGCAGCCAAAGCGGCAGCCCTTGTCCGACTTTTTGCGAAGTCATAAACAATTCAAGCTCTTTTCCTAACTTGCGATGGTCGCGCTCTTTTGCTTCTTGCAGCTGGCGAAGATATTCATCTAAATCTTCTTTTTTAAAGAACGCTGTTCCGTAAATGCGCTGCAGCATTTTATTATTGCTGTCTCCGCGCCAGTACGCCCCGGAGATGTTCAACAGCTTAAACTCCTTAATTTTTCCTGTCGACGGAACGTGGACGCCGCGGCAAAGATCGAAAAACTCGCCTTGTTCGTAAATGGAGATTGTTTCTCCTTCCGGAATATCGTTAATTAATTCGAGTTTTAAATTATCGCCAATTTCCTCGTAAAGGCGGATCGCTTCTTCGCGGCTTACTTCTTTCCGGACGATTTCCAAGTTTTCTTTCACGATTTTCCGCATTTCTTGTTCAATTTTCGGCAAGTCTTCCGGAGTTAGCGATTCTTCCATATCGATATCGTAATAGAAGCCATTTTCAATGACCGGACCGACGCCGAGTTTGACGTTTTTATAAAGGCGCTTAATCGCCTGGGCCATTAAATGGGCCGTGCTATGGCGCAAAATATCAAGCGCTTCCGGCATATCTTGCGTTATGATCGAAATCGCCCCATCTTCCTGAATCGGTGTGCGCAAATCAACCAAACGATCGTTTAGTTTTCCTGCGATCGCTTTTTTCTTTAATCCCGGGCTAATCGATGCGGCGATTTGTTCTGTCGTTGTTCCTTTTGGAAACTCCTTTACCGCTCCATCAGGAAATGTAATGCGTATCATTTCCGCCATACCCTTTTCCTCCTTTTTTTATGTTAAAAAATAAAAAAACTCCTCCCTCCATAAAGGGACGAGTTTGCTTCGCGGTTCCACCCTTCTTCCCATCGCCGGCAAAAAGACACACTTCCCCGCAGCGATGGCTCGAATCGAATAACGGCCGTACCGGCGGCAATTACTGGACATGTGTCGTTCACTGCCGCAGCTCCGAGGTGGTAAGTGTATTTTTCGTGTTAGGAAGGTTGCAGCCGATGCCTTCCCTCTCTGGAAACCGTAAAAATACACCCATGTCCTCATCATTGCTTTTATGTATTCTCTATGCATTTTATTATAGAAGGAGTGCATGAAAAAATCAAGATCATCCCTCTTGCTGTGCATCAATGATGTGGGATTTTGCAAAGTCGCTTTGTCTATAGAGACGGATGCGCTCTTGAAATACGTTTTGGATCGTTTGAACCATGCCGTCCTCCTCATGATCAGTATATAAATAAATAATAGCTGGAGCGATGGAGACAAGCGGCGCTAATAAGGAAGAATCAATGTACATCGGTTGGCTGACGATCAAATTGCGGTCAATCAATTGCTTTAATTCACCTGCTGTAATTTCGCGCAACTTTTCATCCAAAAAAAGAAAAGATGGCGGCTTGTGGACTAAATGGATGACAGGCAATTTTGGCCGCTTGGCTGCCACGAAATCGCGCAACATTTGCACAAAATTTTGGTACTCTTGCTCAAGTTTATACTCATCAATCGCCAATTCAACGTAATGTTGCAGCTGTTCCATATATGGTTTAAGACGAAAAGTGACAAAGGACGAAAAGGAAAAGGAAAGTCCGTCTTTTAAAAAATGCTTTAGCGCGTTTGCAATCAATGTTTTCCGCGAAACGGAAGGCTGTTTTCCCATCCGGTAATCATACCTTTCTCCATCAAGAAACGAATGGGCAAGCTGTAAAATTTGCTGCTGTTCTTCTTTATCTTGAAAATAAAACGTATCAGAGATAATCGATAGCAATAGCCGGTCTTCGATAAAATGAAGGATCAATGTCGTCATTGCCGGTATCAAATCACATGAAATCGCTTCATCGGTGTCGCCATATATGTAAATCGTGACGAGGGAATCTCCATTGTATGTTGTTTGAAAGCGCGGATGATCCGTTTTTTTCTGCCTTTTATTCAGTAAACAAAACAACTTTTCAGCGTCATTTGCCTGTTCAAAATAAATTTCAATCAAACGCCGTTTCCCCCCCTTACGAGTGAATGCTTGTTCTATATATATGGGGGCAAACGATGGTTTAGAATAAAAAATAAAAGGATATTTCCGTTTTAGGAAACATCCTATTCAAGCCGGCGATTTTTTCCTTTCACTTCGACCGGCTGCGCCAAATAACGGATCCGCTCCATAATGCGCGCCGCTTTCATTTGTTCTTCTTCTCCGCGCTGCGAATATGTCAAATGATGCGCCAGCTGCTGCAAATCAAAGTTCGATGTAAAAAATGTCGGCAAGTTTTCAAACATCCGGTATTGCAAAATAGGGCCTAATAAATCGTCGCGCACCCAGCTCGACATGGATTCGGCGCCGATATCATCGAGCATCAAAATCGGCACTTTTTTGACATAATCAAGCTTTTCGTTAATCGTTTGGTCTTGCAGCGAACTTTTGAGCTCACGGAAAAACTCCGGCACATACACGATAAGGGACGGAACGTTTTTTTTCGCAAGGGCGTTGGCGATCGCGCCAAGAATATACGTTTTTCCAACGCCAAACGACCCGTATAAATAAAGTCCTTTCATTTTCTTTCCCGGTTCATACTCCGACACGAAGCGATCGGCAAGTTCAATCGCCTTCATCCGCCCCTCATCGGCAAGATCAATATCCGAAAGCGACGCTTGCAAAATCTCGCGGGGAACAAATAAACTTTGAATCAATGACTCCTGCCGCTTCCGCTCATCATATTTTATTTTTGCAGGGCAGCGGTCATACTCGACATCAATGGCTGCCCCTTTGATCACAAGACGAGGATGGTAGCCTTTTAAAAAGTTTTTGCATTGGTCCAAACTCGGGCACTGGCTGCAGTTTTTGCTTTGCTCCATAAACTCATACAGCTTCATTAAGCTGCGGTCCACCATTTCCTTTGAGATTTCCCGCTCATGTTCACGCAAAAACGCTTGGATTTCCGGGTGGGAAAGAATCCTCCGTTTCATTTGCACATAGTGCTGCTGAAACCCTTTCTTGCCAAGCAATCGATTTAACAGTTGATCGATTCGTTCCATCATCTTCACATCCTATTGTTCGTCGCGATATTTTTTTAACCGTTCTTCTAACTCCCGCCGTTTTTCCTCAATATTTATGTTTTCATCATTATCTTGATCATCGTTTTGACTATAATCCATATTGAGCCATTCTGGCAATAATTCTTTTCGCACCACTTTTCTGCTTGTTTTTTTGTCTTTTTCTTTTGCCCAGCTTTGATATGTTTTTGTTTCCCGTTTTGCCAGCTCCATCGCTTCCTTGACGGTTTTCACATTTTTCCGAGCCCAATGGCTGGCGATTTTTTCGACATACGGTCTAGTCAATTTCATATCCGTGCGCAACAGGACATAATAAATTAACACATTCACGACACCAGGAAGCAATTGTTGCTGGAACATAATATCTTCAATCAGCCGCAAATCGCTCATCGCTGGTTCGGCCCCCCCGCCTATTTCGGTTAACAATTGGCGCGGAGAGATCCTTTCCAGTTCTTTCATCAACAGTTCCTCTTTTGTTTTCGGCTCGACATTCGTCATCGTACGATATGGAAGCGGCTGCACACGCGAACTTAAGCTAGGCGAGGAGTCACCGCGTTCAAACTCATACCACTCATGGACAGCTTTCCGCAATGCATCGATATCAATATGGTCAGACGGATCGATCACACTCATGACAATTTTTTGCATATCCAGCGGTCCGATGCCGTATAAAAACGCTAATTTTTTTATCGCTTCTTTTACTTTCGGCGTAATCGCCCGCTTTGGCACCATATACCTCGATAAACCGGCAAAAAACAGCTCAAAGTCGAATACATCATCGCTCAGGTCATACGTATTTTCTTTTCTGCCGATATACTCATACCCATCAACAACTCGTAAATCTTCTTGCATTTCTTCATTCATCTTCGCAACCATCTGCTCGACATGCACGGACGCAAATACATCATGGAACGCGCGAGTAACAGGAGAAAATTTTGTTCGGTCAATGGACGGGGCGGAAAAAAATTGTTTCAGTTTCTGAAACTTATGTTTGCCGATACGGTGATAGAGGAAAACGTTCAGCATTCCGTCAGTAAAAAATTGTTCCGGCGTAAGCGGCGGCTGCAATTCATAAATAAATAGTTTCGGTTCTTCTCTATTCACATACGTCTTTAATAGACCGATGCCTTCCAGCTTCAAACGTTCTTCGTAAATTTCCTTTAAATTGCATTGCATCAGCACCATCAGACTATGATGGGTCGTTTCCTTTTCCGAAAGCAGTTCCAATTCGCTCCATAACGTCATATAAAGGCTTAAGGCCCGATAACCTATTAACGGTTGATAAAGCAGCGTAAGCACTTTTCTGTCAAAATCATGAAGCACTCCGTTGCTCCGCACCGTATAGCGGTCAACCGGGATTAATTCTTTCCAATGATGTTCCATATTCTCGACCTTCCGCACTAAGTTTTGCCGATGAAAAAAAGGGCTTGTTATCCATTTTGCCAAAAGCCCTTTTTAGCGCTGTTCTTTTTTCAGTAATTCTTTTAATTCCTCAATGAAGACATTTAAATCTTTAAATTGGCGATATACAGAAGCAAAACGGACATAGGCAACCTCATCGACTTTCGACAAACGCTCCATCACCATTTCGCCGATCGTTTCGCTTTTCACTTCCGCTACTCCTTGATTGCGCAACTCCCTTTCAATATCTTGCGTAATTTTTTCAAGTTCTTCCAGAGCAACCGGACGTTTCTCGCACGCTTTAATAAGACCGCGCAAAATTTTATCGCGGCTGAATTCTTCGCGCGTTCCTTGTTTTTTCACAACAATCAGCGGCATTTCTTCCACTTTTTCAAATGTTGTAAAGCGATAGTGGCATTGTTCGCATTCCCGCCTGCGGCGAATCGAACGCCCTTCATCCACCGGGCGCGAATCAAGGACCCTTGTACCATGATGCTGGCATGATGGGCATCTCATATAACCAACTCCGTTTTTATTCTTACCTTTATGATAACGAAACAAATGATAGCGGGCAAGTTGTTTCGCTATGCGTTTATTCCAGATCCAATATACGGAAGACGCTGATCTAATTGGCGATACAAATCAATGATGACATTTCGGCTTCTCCCAAAGTCAAATGGCAAAAACGTTGTTTCGGTCGTCACCGAAAAATCTACCGCGGTTTCCAATGGACGAACAGAGATGACGGTAGCGACAATAAACACTTTTTTTCCTTGGCGGGTCGTCGCGCTGAACTCTCCTCTTTCTTCGGAAACAGATAATAATTCATAATTTGGAGAAGAAGTGAACAATTCTTTTACCGCCTTGATCACCGTAGCGTTTGTCGCTTTATAGTAATGACTCCGCAGCGCTTCATCTTCATGGTTTTCTCTCGTTTCACAATGGTTGGTCAGCGCATATTTCCACTTTTTCCAAACGCTCATGATTCCTTCCCCTTGTCCGCTAGTTTTATGTTTTTTATATCCATTATCATATCATTACATCTTAATAGATGTATATTGAACAAATATGAAACAGTAAAAAAAGAGGTGCGCCATTTAGCACCTCTTTTGCTTTCGTTCGTTATGATTATAATGCTTGCGCTTTTTTCACTTCAATTGGGCGCATGCCACGCGGAAGTTCGATCGTTTCACGCGTTTGTGCCCCAAGTTTATCGGCGATGTAATCCGCCGCGATTGTCGGATCTAAATGTCCGCATGTGTAAACATCGATGCTTGCATAGCCGTGTTCTGGAAATGTATGAATGGTCAAGTGTGATTCCGAAATAATGACAACTCCGCTAACTCCTTGCGGTGCAAACTTGTGGAATGCTACTTCGCGAATTTCTGCTCCAGATTTCAATGCAGCATCAACAAACGTCTTTTCAATAAATTCGATATCGTTCAGCTTATCAAAATCGCATCCCCACAACTCCGAGATAACGTGACGACCCATTGTGTCCATTTAAAATCCCCCTTTTAACAAATTTTCTTAAACGATAAACATGAAACTCTTTTGCAATAATGGCATGTATAACTACCACGGGGGAAAGTTAGTCCTAAGAGGTCCTAACCCTTTAAGTAGTCACATTACCGTTGCCTTTAAGAAGTTCACGAGACATAGTATACTTTGTTTGCGTTTTTTTTGCAACATACTTTTTAAATTTTTTTAACGCATATCGCTTTCCTCGTAAAATCTCCAAAACGTCGGCCGCTTTTCGCTAAAAAAAAAGCGCTGGCCGTTCTTGCCAGCACTTTTTGCCTCATTTAAGCGTTCACACTGATCTTTTCTGCCATCTTGTTTGCCACCATATTTGCCAAATCCACGACTCGGCAAGAGTAGCCCCATTCGTTATCGTACCATGCCAATACTTTGATTTTCCGCCCTTCCATCACCATTGTCGATAAGCCGTCAATAATGGCTGAGTGCGGATTTGTGTTAAAATCGATCGACACAAGCGGCTCCATTGTAAAATCAAGAATCCCTTTTAACGGGTCGTTTGCTGCGCGAATAAATGCTTCGTTAACTTCTTCTACCGTCACTTCTTTTTTCACATCAACGACCAAATCGACTAATGACACGTTCGGAGTCGGCACACGGAGCGCCATTCCGTGCAATTTTCCTTGCAAATGAGGCAGAACAAGCCCCAGCGCTTTTGCCGCTCCAGTCGTCGTCGGAATGATCGATTGCCCGCAAGAACGCGCACGGCGCAAATCTTTATGCGGATTATCAATATTTTTTTGGTCATTCGTATATGCGTGAACGGTCGTCATTAAGCCATTTTCAATTCCAAACGCTTCATCAATCACTTTTGCAACAGGAGCAAGGCAGTTGGTTGTACAAGAAGCGTTAGAAATAATAAAGTGCTTGTCAATGTCAAGCATATGTTCGTTTACGCCAACAACGATCGTTACATCTTCATTTTTCCCCGGCGCTGTCAAAATCACCCGTTTTGCCCCCGCTTCTAAATGAAGGCTTGCTTTTTCCCGGGAATTAAATTTTCCGGTCGCTTCGATCACAATGTCAATATCAAGCTCTTTCCACGGCAGTTCTTTCGGGTCGCGCGAACTAAGCAGCTTGACTTTTTTGCCGTTGACAATAAAACCGTCTTCCACCGGGACCACTTCGCCGTCAAATTTGCCATGATTCGAATCATATTTTATTAAATGAGCCAACGTTTCGGATGGATAACTCGCATTTACCGCTACGATATCTAGGTATGGGGAGTAAATGGCTTTGCGGAACACCATTCTTCCGATTCGTCCAAACCCATTAATCGCCACTTTTGCTTTCATTCATGTTCTCCTTTCATTATATATGCTATACTAATTAACAGCATTTCACAAAAACAGTATATCATATTTCGGTGATATGTGAAGAAAAAATTCAGTAAAATCATAAAAAAAGCGCCCTTTTTAAAGGGCGTTCCATCTTCTGAAAATTTGCCAAAGCTGTTGTTTCGTTTCTTCGATCGTCCCATTATTATCAATGACTGCATCTGCTTTTTTCACTTTTTCGCGAAGCGGCATTTGCGCCTGAATTCTCGCAAGCGCCTCTTCCTTGGAAAAGCCGTTTCGCTTCATCAAACGCTCCAGCTGAACATCATCATCGACGTATACAACAATGGTCTTATCCACCAAATGGGTTAGTTCGCTTTCAAATAAAAGCGGAATGTCTAAAACGACCGTTTTGGCGCCTTTTTGAACGTACGCTTCCTTTTCAGCGAGCATGCGCCGCCGGACAGCAGGATGAACGATGGCGTTCAGCTTTTTTCGTTCCTGCTCGTTATGAAAAACAATCGCTCCCAGTTTCGCCCGGTCAATTTCCCCGTCTTCCTGCAAAATCTCTTGTCCAAATGCCTGAATAATTTGATTGTACGCTTCCTCTCCCATTTTCACGACATCGCGGGCAATTTGATCGGCGTCAATGACCGGGATGCCAAGCTCGCGAATCATCTTTGTCACCGTGCTTTTTCCGCTCGCGATGCCGCCCGTTAATCCAATCGTAAGTGCCATATCGTCCTCTCCCTATGTGGTTAATGCTGGCAAAAGGCGCAATAATGAGTGCCCCGGCCGGCAACCACCGTTTTTTGAATCGGGTTGCCGCAGCGTTTGCACGGTTCTCCTTTGCGCCCGTACACGAATAACTGCAATTGAAACATTCCGATTTCCCCTTGCGTGTTGACGTATGACCTTACCGTGCTTCCTCCTTTTTCGACCGCTTCTTGCAATGTTGCCACCATTTCCCGATGCAAACATGCCGCCTCCTCATCCGTTAATGATGACGCGGCGCGTTCCGGATGGATTCCGGCGCGGAACAGCGCTTCATCGACATAAATGTTGCCGAACCCGACGACAACGGTTTGGTCAAGAAGCGCCGCTTTGATCGTTCGGTTCGTTTTTCGCAGCCGCTTTGCAAGAAAATTTGCGGTAAACTCTTCCGAAAACGGTTCTGGACCTAACTGTGACAAAGGAAGCCGGAAATCTTCTTCTCCTTTCGGATAAAGATGCATCGTCCCGAATTTTCTTACGTCACGATAGCGAAGTTCGGTGCCGTCTGTAAACTGAAAAATCACGTGCGTATGCGGCTCGATGGCATCTTCCTTTTTCGAAACCGCATAACGCCCTTCCATGCGCAAATGGGAAATAAGCACATGTTCATCAAAAATAAATTTTAAAAATTTTCCCCGCCGATGAATGTCACGAATCGCTTGTCCTTTTATCGTTTCTATAAATTCACTAATATTTTCCGGATGTTTTATGATTCTCGGCCAGAACACTTGAACATCGGCAACGGTTTTGCCAGCAGCTAACGGAATGAGAGTGCGGCGAATCGTTTCAACTTCCGGCAGTTCTGGCATACACAATCCCCTTCCTTTACTTGGCGTCATACCATGTCGGACCAAAATGGTAATCGACTTTAAGCGGCACCCGCAGTTGCACCGCATTTTCCATGACTTCCGGTACAATTTGTTGCAATCGTTCTATTTCGTCTTTCGGCGCCTCCAAAATGAGCTCGTCATGCACTTGCAGTAACATGCGTGCTTTCATGTTTTCTTTTTGCAGTCGCTTCGATAAATCGATCATCGCTTTTTTTATAATGTCGGCGGCGCTTCCTTGAATCGGCGTATTCATCGCCGTCCGTTCCGCAAAGCTGCGCAAATTAAAGTTCCGGCTTGTAATATCCGGCAAATAACGGCGGCGGTGCAGAAGCGTAGTCACATAGCCTTTTTGTTTCGCCTCTTGGACGATATCCTTCATATATTGCTTTACTCCTGGAAAAATCTCAAAATATCGCTTAATGAATTCAGCTGCTTCTTTTCTTGTAATGTTTAAGTTTTGCGATAATCCGTAATCGCTAATGCCGTACACGATGCCGAAGTTTACTGCTTTTGCCTGCCGGCGCATGTTCGGCGTCACTTCCTCTTTGCTCACATGAAAAATATCCATCGCCGTTTTCGTATGAATATCCAAACCATGGCGGAACGCGTCAATTAAATTTTCATCATTGGCGATATGGGCAAGCACACGCAGTTCAATTTGCGAATAATCCGCGGAAAAAATGACCCAATCCGGCTCTGATGGGATGAACGCTTGGCGGATTTTTCTCCCTTCTTCTAAACGAATCGGGATGTTTTGCAAATTTGGTTCTGTAGAGCTTAGCCGCCCTGTCTGGGTCAGCGCTTGGTTAAAAATCGTGTGCACTTTATTCGTGTCGCGATGCACGACCTTTAACAGCCCTTCGATATACGTCGATTGCAGTTTTCCTAATTGACGGTAATGCAAAATTTTCTCGACGATTTCATGTTGCGGAGCAAGTTTTTCCAGCACTTCCGCCGATGTCGAATAGCCTGTTTTCGTTTTTTTCAATACAGGCAGCTGCAGCTTTTCAAATAAAATGACGCCTAACTGTTTCGGCGAATTGATGTTGAACTCTTGGCCAGCTAAGCGGTAAATTTCTTGCTCCACTTCTTTCAGCTGTTCTGCCAATTCTTCCCCCATTTCTTTTAGCCGCTCGACATCGACTTTCACACCGGCAAACTCCATCTCCGCGAGAATGGTGGAAAGCGGCAGTTCCAAATCCGTGAATAGAGAATATTGCTCGTTTTCTTGCAAATCGTGAATAAAACCCTGTTCTAATGCGCGTATCGCCGCCGCTTTGCGCACGAGATGCTCTGCTAAAACTTGTTCATCCGGTACTTTTTGCTTCGCACCTTTTCCGTATACTGCTTCATCTGATTGGACGCCCGCATATTGCTTCGTTTTCGCAATGGAAGCGACGTCTTCGGTCGATTGGGATGGGTTTAACAAATAGGAAGCGATTAATAAATCAAACTGAATGCCGCGCAGATGCACTCCTTGCCATTTTAAAGAAACGATTGCCCGCTTGCCGTCAAAAACGCTTTTTTTCTTTGACTCATCTTCAAGCCATGTTGTAAACAAAGAAGACGACAGCGCCGTATCTGTCCGGATAAAAAAGTTTCCATGCTCATTTGCGATCGCAAAGCCTAAAATCGGCGCTTTATGATAGTTGGATTCCAACACTTCGACAACGAGGGCCGCCTCGTCGGACAAAATTGCTTCCGTCACCTCGTCGACAATCTTATAACCGATTTCCGGCAAGGCCACCGCCGTTTTTTCCTCTTCTTGCGGCGCCAATTTGCCAAGCAGCGAGTTAAAACTAAGCTCTTTAAATAAAGCCACCACTTTATCCGCATCATAACCGCGATATTCTATATCTTCAAACGAAAGATCAATCGGGGCGTCGCGCAAAATGGTCGCCAGCTGTTTGCTCATTAAAGCAAGATCGCGGTGCTTCTCCAAATTTTCTTTCAGTTTGCTTCCGCTTATTTGCTCGATCGAGTCTAATATGTTTTCAATGGAGCCAAACTCTTTTAACAGCTTTAATGCCGTTTTTTCGCCAATTCCCGGCACGCCCGGAATATTATCGGATTTGTCTCCCATCAGCCCTTTTAAATCGATGATTTGTTCTGGCGCCAACCCGTATTTCTCCCGCACCGTCTCCGGAGTATATGATTCCACATCGGTAATGCCCTTTTTCGTAATATCTACCGTTACATGATCAGAAACAAGCTGCGTTAAATCGCGGTCTCCGGAAATCACTTTTACTTCAAATCCTTCGTTTTCTGCTTTTGCGCACAATGTGCCGATAATATCGTCCGCTTCGTAATTTTCCAACTCGTAAAAACGAATTTGGTACGCATTAAGCAATTCCCGCAATAACGGAAACTGCTCGGATAATTCCGGAGGCGTCTTTTGCCGCCCGCCTTTATACTCTTCGAACGTCTTATGACGAAATGTCGTTTTCCCGGCATCGAAAGCAACAAGCATATGTGTTGGCTTTTCTTCTTCTAAAATTTTCATTAACATCATCGTAAATCCATACACCGCATTCGTATGAATCCCTTTATCGTTATGTAAAAGCGGCAACGCAAAAAAAGCTCGGTATGCGACACTGTTTCCATCAATAAGTACAAGTTTCCTTTTCAACACATTCCCTCCTCCAACACTGTTGCTCTTATTGTAACATGATTTGCTGCACAACAAAAAAGGACGAGAACGTTTTTTCGTCCTCGCTGTCTTTCCGCTTAATCACGCCGCGCTTGTTTCGGAAAATGCACTGTAAATGTCGTCCCTTTTCCGACTGCGCTTTTTACCGTAATATGGCCATGATGTGCTTCCACCAAATGTTTGACAATGGCCAATCCTAAACCAGTCCCGCCGGAATGGCGGCTTCTTGCTTTATCGACGCGGTAAAACCGCTCAAAAATGCGGGGAATTTCCGCTTCCTCGATGCCGATCCCTGTATCTTTGACATGAACGAGAGTTTCTTCCTCTTGCTCTTCCGCAATGACTTCGACTTGTCCGCCTTTTGGAGTATACGTTAAAGCATTTGTGATTAAATTGATAAAAATTTGTTTGAGGCGATTTGCATCTCCTTCCATATATATCGATTTTGCCGCGTGCATGCGAAAATCGATGCCTTTTTCTTCCGCTTTCCGCTGGAACATGATGGCAATTTCATGAAGAAGATGCGTCAGATCCACTGTTTCCATGTGAAGCTGAAACTCTTGCTGTTCAATTTTCGATAAATCAAGCAAATCTTGCACCAATGTCTGCAACCGCTCGCTTTCTTTCCAAATAATCGACAGAAAATGCTCCAGCGTCCGTTCATCTTTCATTGCGCCATCCAGCAGCGTTTCGGCAAATCCTTTAATCGATGTTATCGGCGTTTTTAATTCATGCGACACGTTCGCGACAAAATCTTTACGCATTTGTTCTAGTTTTTTTAGCTCGGTAATATCATGAAAAACAAGAACGATCCCTTTCCATTCGTCGTTCGTTCCGATGATCGGGGCTCCGTATACTTCAAAATGTTTGCGCTCGATCCCTATCGTTAGCAACATTTGTTTCCGGACTTTTGTTTCCTTCATAAAAATTTCATTGACGAGCTGGACGATTTCTTTATGCGCAAACGCTTCTGCATACGGCCGGTATAAATAATCGACCGGGCAAATATGGAAAATTTCTTTAAACGCACGATTAATCAAATTAATATAACCGCGCCTGTCGATGAGAATAAGCCCGCTTCCCACGTTTTCAATCAGCGTATGCAAGCGGTCTGTCTGCATTTCCTGCGCCTTGCTGATTTCTTGTAAATTATGGGCGAGCCGATTAATAGAATGAACGAGCATTCCCGTTTCATTGTATTTTGCATTTGGAACTCTTGCTTTATAGTTCCCTTTTGCCAATTCAAACGCCACTTTCGTCGCCGCTTCAATCGGTTTCATATACTGGTCGGTAATTTTTAGCCCTAACAAAACAATGACAATGATCGCCGTGCCCAAACTGCTAATCAATACTCCCCAAATTTGCTGAGTCACTTTTTTTAACGAATTGGTTGGGGAACTTAAAACGACATACCCCGCGTTTTGGCCGTCTTTGGAAAATGAAACGATATAATAATATACATCGTCAGCTTTTTCAATGATGGAAAATTGGTTTAGCCGGTTTTTATGCAAAATGTCCCGGATAATCCGTTCATGATCTTCATCGCTAATATGGGCAACATGTCCCGTATCAAACAGCGTTTTTTCATTGCTGTCCAATACGGTGATGCGCGACGACAACGCTTCGCTCATTTCCTGCAAATCTGCTCGAATATGATCAAGAGATTCGTTTTTTAATAAAATGGCGACTGTTTTTGCTTCTTTTTCCATTCGTTTATTCATTGTTTCCACATAAAAGTCTTTAAATAATTGCCCAAGCAATATGCCGAGGCAAATTAAAACAGTGACAATTAACGTCACAAGCCCAAATAACAGCCGCGACCGGAAGCTAGTCATTCCGCTTCGGCTCCTCTAGCTTATACCCAAGTCCTCGTATTGTTTTAATATATAAAGGTTTTTTCGTATCCTGTTCAATTTTTTCACGCAAATGGCTGATGTGAACGTCAACAATGCGGGTATCTCCGGCAAAATCGTAATTCCATACCGCGCTTAACAGCTGGTCTCTCGTTAACACCCGGCCTTTATGTTTCGCTAAATAAAGAAGCAGCTCAAATTCTTTTGGCGTCAGCTCAAGCCGCTCTCCGCCAAAATACGCTTCATATTGATCAGGGAAAATTTTTAAATCGCCGATGACAATTTTATCTATCGCTTCCGTTTCTCCGTTAGAAAACTGCGTGCGCCGCAAAATCGCTTTAACCCGCGCTACTACTTCGCGGGGGCTGAACGGCTTCGTCATATAATCATCCGCACCGAGTTCAAGTCCAAGTATTTTATCAAATTCATCATCTTTCGCTGTCAACATTAAAATCGGTGTCATCACTTTCTGCTGGCGCAATTGTTTGCATACTTCCACTCCATCGATCTTTGGCAGCATTAAATCAAGAATAATAAACTCCGGCCGTTCGGCCGCCACCTTTTTGATCGCTTCCTCACCGTCGTTTGCGGTTACGACCGTAAATCCTGCACGTTCCAAATTGTATGTTAAAAGTGTGACAATCGATTGCTCATCATCAACAACTAATACTTTTTTGCTCATATGCGCCTCCGCCATTCATAAAATATGATTATCCATTTTTATCATACCACAAACAAACAAAAAAACGCCGGACAAATAGGGCGTTTTTTCATTTAAAAAATTTCTAATATGCGGCCATCTAGCGCTGACAGCGCGTTTGCGCTTTTTAAGCACCTTCAGCACTCCTTTGGAAATCGCTTTTATTTTTTATGTGACAAAAATTCGGGAATGCTCCCGAATTTTTGTCTTTGCCATTATTCTAATACTTTCATCACGTTTTTCACAGATTCAACTGATTTGGCAAGCGCCGCTTTTTCTTCTTCAGTCAGTTCTAGTTCGATCACTTTTTCAATGCCGTTTCCGCCTAAAATCGTCGGCACACCTAAATAAATGCCTTCATAGCCGTATTCTCCCTCAAGATAAGCGATCGCTGGAAGAATGCGGCGTTGATCTTTCACAATCGCTTCCACCATTTCCGCAAGCGAAGCAGCCGGAGCGTAATAAGCACTTCCGTTGCCAAGCAAATTCACAATTTCGCCGCCGCCTTTGCGAGTACGCTCAACAATCGCGTCAAGACGATCTTTTGGAATTAATTTTTCAAGCGGAATGCCGCCAGCATAAGAATAACGGACGAGCGGCACCATATCATCACCGTGGCCGCCTAACACAAAACCAGTCACATCTTTCACGGAAATATTCAACTCTTGCGCAACGAACGTGCGGAAACGGGCCGTATCTAATACGCCGGACTGGCCGATCACACGGTTTTTCGGGAATCCGGATTCTTTAAATACCGTATATGTCATCGCATCGACAGGGTTTGTCAATACGATAATATAGCAATTCGGCGAATATTTCACGACTTCTTTTGTCACTTGTTTCATAATTTTTTGGTTCGTTGTGACAAGATCGTCGCGGCTCATGCCCGGTTTGCGCGCAATCCCCGCCGTAATAATGACGATATCGGAATCGGCAGTATCGGCATAATCAGAAGTGCCGATAATGTTCGCATCAAAGCCGAGCACCGGACTTGATTCCAGCATGTCTAACGCTTTTCCCTTTGTCGGGTTTTCCAATTGCGGAATATCGACAAGGACAATATCCCCTAATTCTTTTTGCGCTAAAATAAATGCGGTTGTCGCTCCTGTGAATCCTGCTCCGATTATGGAAATTTTTTTGCGTTTCATCGCCCTTCTCCCATCCTCTCGTGTTTTATTCCATATTGCGGATGATTGCGTCAGCGAATTCGGAGCATTTCACTTCAGTAGCGCCTTCCATCAGACGGGCAAAATCGTATGTGACGATTTTGGAAGCAATCGTTTTTTCCAGCGCATCGACGATAAGCTTTGCCGCTTCGTTCCAGCCGAGATGTTCAAACATCATTACACCGGACAAAATGACAGATGACGGATTCACTTTGTCCAAGCCAGCATATTTCGGAGCCGTTCCATGAGTAGCCTCAAAAATCGCATGTCCTGTTTCGTAGTTAATGTTCGCTCCCGGAGCGATACCAATGCCGCCGACTTGCGCTGCCAGCGCGTCAGAAATGTAGTCGCCGTTTAAGTTCATTGTCGCTACAACATCGAACTCACGCGGGCGCGTCAAAATTTGTTGCAAGAAAATATCGGCAATGACGTCTTTGATAATAATTTTTCCAGCTTCTTCTGCTTCCGCCAGCGCTTTATTCGCCGCTTCTTTTCCTTCTGTTTCGACAATACGGTCATATTGTGCCCATGTAAATACTTTATCGCTAAATTCTTCTTCCGCTAATTCATAGCCCCAATTTTTAAATGCGCCTTCTGTGAATTTCATAATATTTCCTTTATGAACAAGCGTCACCGATTTTCGTCCATGATCAATCGCATACTTGATAGCGGCGCGCACTAACCGCTTCGTTCCTTGCTCAGAAATTGGCTTAATGCCGATACCAGACGTTTCTGGGAAGCGGATTTTGCGAACGCCCATTTCATTTTGCAAGAAATCAATCACTTTTTTCACTTCTGGCGTTCCTTTTGCATACTCAATTCCTGCGTAAATGTCTTCCGTGTTTTCACGGAAAATGACCATGTCCGTATCTTCAGGGCGTTTCACCGGAGAAGGAACACCTTTAAAATAGCGGACAGGGCGCAAGCAAACGAATAAGTCCAATTCTTGGCGCAGCGCTACGTTCAATGAACGGATGCCGCCGCCGACCGGAGTCGTTAATGGACCTTTAATAGCAATTATGTATTCACGAATCACATCAAGCGTTTCTTGTGGAAGCCACTCGCCGGTTTGCTTGTACGCTTTTTCACCCGCAAGCACTTCTTTCCAAACGATTTTCTTTTCGCCTTTATACGCCTTTTCGACCGCAGCTTCTAACACGCGGGATGCCGCCGCCCAAATGTCCGGTCCTGTCCCGTCTCCTTCAATAAATGGAATAATCGGATTGTTTGGTACGTTTAACACACCATTCGTTACTGTAATTTTTTCCCCTTGCGTCACCATAACAACCTCCAATATATTTTTGTTGTGAAAGGTGAGAATAGAACTATCTTCTCACCTTTTATAAACTAATTTAGCCTCGTTGTTCAATCGGAACATACGTCCGCTTCTCCGGACCTGTATATTCTGCACGCGGACGGATGAGGCGATTGTTATCATATTGTTCCAAAATATGTGCAAGCCATCCAGACATGCGGCTTACGGCAAAAATCGGCGTAAATAGGTCATGGTCAATTCCTAAACAGTGATAAACAGATGCCGAGTAAAAATCAACATTTGGCGGCAGCGATTTTTCAGAAGTGACAATTTCTTCAATTTTTGCCGACATTTCATACCAGTGCGGCTCGCCAACAAGCTTTGTCAATTTTTCAGACATTTTTCTTAAATGTTTCGCACGCGGATCTCCTTTGCGGTAAACACGATGGCCAAATCCCATAATTTTTTCTTTATTTTCTAACTTTTTGCGGATATACGGTTCGACGTTATCAATCGTTCCAATTTCTTTCAACATTTTCATTACCGCTTCGTTCGCGCCGCCGTGAAGCGGCCCTTTCAGCGCTCCAATCGCTGCTGTTATGCCGGAATAAACGTCCGACAATGTTGCTACACAAACGCGCGCAGTAAATGTCGACGCATTTAATTCATGGTCGGCATGCAAAACAAGCGCTTTGTCAAACGCTTCCACCGCCGTTTCATTCGGCTCCTCGCCCGTTAACATGTAAAGGAAATTTGCCGCGAATCCTAAATCTTTTCTTGGCTCGACAGGCTCCAATCCTTTTCGTACGCGGGCGAAAGCAGTAACGACCGTAGGAACCTTCGCTTGCAGGCGAATCGCTTTACGATAGTTTGCTTCTTTCGTCATGACATCTGCTTCTTCATCATAAAGCCCTAACATAGAAATCGCTGTCCGCAATGCTGCCATCGGATGGACTTTCTCAATAGGATACATTTTGAAATGTTCAATAATTTCTTTCGGAATTGTCGCATTTTCCGCCAATTGTTGCTTTAATTCTTCCAGCTGTTGTTTCGTCGGGAGCTCACGGTGCCAAAGCAAATACACAACCTCTTCGAACGTAGCGTTTTCAGCTAAATCATCGATGTTATATCCTACGTACGTTAGCGTGTCATCAATAATGGAACTGATGCTTGATGTCGTTGCGACAACCCCTTCAAGACCGCGTGTTACTGTCATCCTGATCTCTCCTTTTCTTAAAAATTCCCCTTCTCCCAATTGCCTTAGTAAGATATGAGAGCGAGCGCTTGCTCGAAATAAAGGTAAGAAAATCATGCGCGAGACAAGAACAAAAAGGTAGAAAGTGCTTACATTTTGCATTATTCTTATTATTTCAATAATAATTAATTATAATACTGCTGTCTTCTGCTAGAAAGTAGAAGGTGGAAAAGGAATAGCGGTAAAGCGCCCATGTCTATATTATAAACAATTATCTGACTTTTGTGAATCAAAAACCACTGATATTCTTTATATTACACAAAAATAACTTAAAAATAGGACATCTTAAAAATATTCTACCACTTTCATCACCATATAAGCAATTCCTGCACCAATCAGCGGCCCGACGGCAACGCCGTGAAAAAACGAGACGGCAATAATCGTTCCAAATACGAGAGCAGCCGTCATATGCGGATCTGTCGACAATAATGTGACCCCGCTTTTGGCGACCAATGCGACAAAAATTCCTGACAACAGTGCAATCCACGCTGAAAAAGACTGCAATGAAGCTATTAATTCCTTAAATCCAATCTCTCCTGTAGCAATCGGCGCCAATACAGCAATCGTAATGATCGTAACCCCCCACTGAATTCCTTTTTCGTGAATCACAGGCAGCCACTTTTCTTCCAATCCGATCATTTTGATAATCAATAAAACTGCAACGGCAATCATTAATGATTGATTTTTGGCAATCCATCCAATAATAAATAAAATAAGCAAAAACAATATTGGTCCATTCATGGGATTTCTCTTCCTTTCTTTTTTATTCATGTGCCAAGCTTGAAACCTTTCTCTTTGCGCATACGTAATGAAACCTGTAATATATAACTATGGAAAAATTATGGGGGTGAAACATTGTCCCGTCATCACTTATATAGCTTTTTGCGCTTTTTGTTGGTGATCGCTATCGTCGTTCTCGGCGCAATTGCTCTTTATTATGTATCAACAGTGATATACCCGTTTATTATTGCGTTTTTTATCGCATTTTTTATCAATCCGCTTGTCGATTTCCTCGAAACGAAAGCAAAAATGCCAAGATGGCTGGCGGTGGTCGTCACATTAATTGTATTGTTTGCGCTCGTAGCTGGTCTTGTTACTTTGCTGATTGCAGAAATTGTTTCCGGAACGCAATATTTGGCAAATGTCGTGCCGGAGAATTTCCAAAAATTAGTGAAGTACATGGAAACATTTTTCGCTCAGCAAATTATCCCGCTTTATCATGATTTGGCCGTCCTATTTAAAAATTTAGATGCCAGCCAGCAAGATACGATTATGAACAATATCCAAGCAGTAGGCACGCAAATCGCAACGACGGTCGGACAATTTACCCAGCGCGTGCTGCAAAATATTCCGCAGCTGCTCACTTGGCTTCCAAATGCGGCTACCGTCTTTATTTTTTCGCTGCTGGCGACATTTTTCATTAGCAAAGACTGGTACCGCCTTACCGGAATGGTGCAAAAAATTTTGCCAGCCAAAGCGCACAAGAGCGGAAAAACGGTATTCCTCGATTTAAAGAAGGCGTTATTTGGCTTTATTAAAGCGCAAGCGACGCTGATTTCCATCACAACCGTCATTGTGTTGATCGGATTGTTAATTCTCGGCGTCGATTACGCCATTACCATTGCGCTTATTATTGGGCTTGTCGATATTTTACCATACTTAGGAACGGGAATCGTCTTTGTTCCTTGGATTATTTACGCAGCGATAAGCGGCAATGTACCGTTCGCCATCGGATTAGGCGTGCTTTACATTATCGTGCTCGTTCAGCGGCAAATTATGGAGCCAAAAGTATTATCGTCATCAATCGGACTTGATCCGCTTGCTACGCTGGTAGCGTTGTTTGTCGGATTTAAATTAATCGGTTTTCTCGGGTTAATCGTTGGGCCCGTTACGCTCGTCATCATCCGTACGTTGCACAGCGCCAACGTATTTCGCGATATTTGGAATTTTATTATTGGAAAGCCAGCATCATAAAAATAGGCAAAGAGCCTTTCACCGCATGGAAAGGCTCTTTTTTTCATCTATAAAAGAAAAATGTTTTCGTCTCAAAAAACGACTTCAGCCAACGCGCGACATACGGCTTCACAAAAGACCGGGTAGCAGGAAGAAGAAGAAAAACGCCGACCGCATCTGTCAAAAAACCCGGCATTAATAAAAGCACCCCGCCGATAAATACACAAATTCCGTCGAGCATTGCTCCGCTTGGAAGGCGTCCATAGAAAATTTCCCGTTTTGCTTTCTCCACAACGGCCAACCCCTGCCGCTTTGCGAGCCACACTCCCATCATCCCTGTGAGCATGATAAACGCGACTGTCGGCCATATGCCGATCAGTTTGCCGGAGAGAATAAAGAGCACGATTTCCAAGGCAGGCATAACTATCAACATTCCGATAAGCCATTTCATCTTTATTTCTCCCTTTCGGAAAAAGAATAAAAACAGAGAATTGCTCTCTGTTTTTATTATACCTTATAACACGCTTGCATGCCCTTGATACACGGCGCCAAATCCAGCATCGACTGTAATCTCCTGCCCGTCTTTTAAAATCGATGTCGCGTTTTCTACACCGACAACAACAGGAATGCCGAGGTTTAGACCGACGACTGCGGCATGGCTCGTTAATCCGCCTTCCTCGGTAATGATCGCCGCCGCTTTCTTCAGCGCTTCCATCATGTCGGCATCCGTGCAGTGCGTTACCAAAATTCCGCCTTCTACCATTTTGTTGATAGCCTCTTCCGCCGTGTTCGCAATAATCACCTTTCCGAACGCAGACTTACGGCCGATTCCTTGGCCTTTCGCGATAATGTCCCCGATCACATGCACTTTCATCAAGTTCGTCGAGCCCGTTTCTCCAACTGGAACTCCCGCGGTAATGACGACTAAATCACCATGTTTAACTACTCCTGATTTTATCGCCGCTTCTACGGCAATATCAAGCATTTCATCGGTCGTGTTCACTTGTGGGGCAACTTGCGAATATACTCCCCATATGAGCGCCAATTTACGCGATACCGATTCGTCGGCAGTAACCGCTACAATCGGTGCTTTCGGGCGGTATTTTGACACCATGCCTGCTGTTCTCCCGCTCACCGTCGGCGTTACAATTGCAGCCACGTCAAGATTCAGCGCCGTATGCGCAACAGACTGGCCAATTGCATCGGTAATCGTCGTCGCACTCTCTTTTGTCCGTTGTGCTAATAGTTCCCGGTATTGCAGCGCTTGTTCTGTGCGCAAAGCAATTTGGTGCATGGTTTTAACCGCTTCTACCGGATAGTGTCCGGCCGCTGTTTCTCCAGATAACATCACCGCATCTGTTCCATCGAAAATCGCATTCGCGACATCGCTTGCCTCTGCCCGCGTCGGTCTTGGGTTACGCTGCATTGAATCAAGCATTTGTGTGGCCGTAATAACCGGTTTACCAAGCATATTGCATTTTTTGATCAGCACTTTTTGGATAAGCGGCACTTCTTCAGCTGGAATTTCCACGCCAAGGTCGCCGCGCGCCACCATAAGCCCATCCGCGACTTCTAAAATTTCATCAATATTATCAACGCCTTCTTGATTTTCGATTTTAGCAATGATTTGAATATGAAGCGCGTCGTTTGCCTCAAGCAGTTCACGGATTTCTAATATGTCAGAAGCGCGGCGCACAAATGAAGCAGCGATAAAATCAATGCCTTGCTCGATGCCAAACAAAATGTCTTGGCGGTCTTTTTCTGTAATGCCCGGCAAATTGACGCGAACCCCAGGCACGTTAACTCCTTTTTTGTTTTTCAGCACGCCGCCATTTAATACTTTTGTCACGATTTCGCGCGCTTGCCGATCAACCGAAATCACTTCTAACCCGATTAAACCGTCATCGAGAAGAATTTTTGCCCCAGGAGCGACATCATCAACTAGCTTTTCATACGTAACGGAAATTTTCTCCGGTGTCCCAAGCACTTCTTGCATCGAAATGACAAGCTGTTCTCCTTCTTTTAGCTCAATCGCTCCGTTTTCCATATTATGTGTGCGAATTTCCGGGCCTTTTGTGTCTAAAAGGATCGCTACTGTTTTTCCTGTCCGTTTTACCGCTTCGCGAATGTTTTGAATGCGGCGTCCATGTTCTGCATAATCGCCGTGGGAAAAATTCAAACGCGCCACGTTCATTCCAGCATTGATCAATTCCACAAGCCTGTCCACGCTTTCGCTAGCAGGACCAATCGTGCAAACGATTTTCGTTTTCCGCATCATCCTTGTTTCTTCCTTTCCACCGGGAATATACTAAATGGATAGCTCTTTTGACAACAAATACATTTTTTGATCAATAGTATGTTTGTTGGCCAACGCTTCCGCAATGTCATGGTCGACAAGCTGATTATTTTGGATGCCAACGCAGCGGCCGCCTTTGCCTTCTAATAATAGTTCTACTGCCCGAGCACCTAAACGGCTGGCCAACACGCGGTCAAATGCGGTTGGAGAACCACCGCGCTGCACATGCCCCAGTACGGTAACGCGCGTTTCAAACCCTGTCGCTTCTTGAATTTTCTTACCAAATTCGACCCCGCTTCCGACACCTTCGGCAACGATAATAATGCTATGCTTTTTGCCGCGTTCATGTCCGCGTTTTAACCGAGCAATAACATCATCCATATCGTAATCAGCTTCTGGAATCAAAATCGTTTCCGCCCCTCCGGCAAGCCCTGACCATAACGCAATATCCCCGGCGTGGCGTCCCATTACTTCAATCACATATGTCCGTTCATGCGATGTAGCGGTATCGCGAATTTTGTCGATCGCGTCAATTACAGTATTTAACGCCGTGTCAAATCCAATCGTAAAATCCGTTCCAGGAATGTCATTGTCAATCGTTCCCGGCACTCCGACACAAGGAAAACCGTGCTCTGTTAGCTTTTTCGCTCCTTGGTAGGAACCGTCCCCACCAATCACGACTAATCCTTCGATGCCGTATTTTTTCAATTGTTCAATCCCTTTTAACTGCCCCTCTTCTGTCTTAAATTCCGGACAGCGCGCCGTATACAGTATCGTTCCCCCGCGGTGGATGATGTCGCCGACATCTCCCACTTCCAACTTTTTTATTTTTCCAGCGATTAAACCAGCATACCCATGGTACACTCCATATACTTCTACTCCATGGTAAATCGCCTTGCGGACGACGGCACGGATCGCCGCATTCATACCTGGTGAATCTCCGCCACTTGTTAATACACCTATACGTTTCATGTTGCCACCTCAATTCGTTCATTATTTCACAAATCATCAAAATGTCCGACCTCATACATCAAACTCCACCAACATTCTATAAAATAACACGAAGCATAAAAGAACACAATAGACAAGCGGATAAATTATTTATGAAAAAATGGTTAACAATGTAGCAAAGCTGTCTCTAAGATGAGACAGCCTTGCTTTTATTTTACCCGAAGATTGCCGCGAAAAAACGTAAACTGCCCGATTTGTTTAAATTTTTCATATCGTTGGCGAACGAGCGCTTCGCCGTCCAGCTTTAGCAGCTGCGTTAGCGATCGTTTCAACACTTTATCGATTTCCGCCGCCTGCTGGTCGGCATCTCGGTGGGCGCCGCCGCGAACTTCTGGAATAATTTCGTCAATAACGCCAAGTTCTTTCAAATCGTTCGCTGTAATTTTCATCGTTTCCGCCGCACGGCGGGCAAGCGCCGCATCTTTCCACAAAATCGCCGCGGCTCCTTCAGGGGAAATAACGGAATAAGTCGAATTTTCCAGCATATGAATATGGTTGCCGACACCAAGCGCAAGCGCTCCGCCACTTCCACCTTCCCCAATCACGATGCAAACAATCGGTACCGTAAGCCCGGCCATTTCAAACAAGTTTCTAGCGATCGCCTCGCTTTGCCCGCGCTCTTCCGCCGCTTTTCCCGGATACGCCCCTTTCGTGTCAATAAAGCAAATGATTGGCCGGCGGAATTTTTCCGCTTGTTTCATCAAACGCAGCGCTTTTCGATATCCTTCCGGATGCGGCATTCCAAAATTGCGCCGAATATTTTCTTTTGTATCTTTCCCGCGCTGATGGCCTATGACCGTTACAGGCAGGCCATCATACTTGGCGATTCCTCCAACAATTGCTTCATCATCCCCAAAACAGCGGTCTCCATGGCACTCTAAAAAATGAGTAAACAATCGCTCAATATAATCAAGCGTTGTCGGACGGTTCGGGTGACGCGCGATTTGCACGCGATCCCATGGAGTTAAATTTGCGTATATGTCGTTTTCCAATTTGGCAAGGCGCGCTTCCAATTTGGCAATTTCCGAAGAAAGATCTACGTCCGCAGTTTTCATAAATTCTTTTAACTCGCTAATTTTTTTGCGCAGCTCTATAAGCGGCTTTTCAAATTCTAGCTCTGCCACCATCCGTGTTCCCCTCCCTGTTGATGAATGTCGAGCACGGTCGTTAATGTATCTTTTAAATCATGGCGATGAATGACGGCATCAAGCTGGCCATGCTTTAATAAAAACTCCGCCGTTTGAAAATCTTCTGGAAGCTCCTCACGCACGGTTTGTTCAATGACGCGGCGGCCCGCAAAGCCAATGAGTGCTCCCGGCTCGGCAAAATTATAATCCCCTAATGAGGCAAAGCTTGCCGACACTCCGCCTGTCGTTGGATGCGTCATTACTGAAATGATAAGCCCTCCCTCATTGCTAAACAGTTTAAGGGCGGCGCTCGTTTTTGCCATTTGCATTAAACTTAATACCCCTTCCTGCATGCGCGCTCCTCCAGACGCGGTAAAAATAAGAAACGGCACGTGGCGTTCCCTCGCTTTTTCAATCGCTCGCGTTATTTTTTCCCCGACAACAGATCCCATGCTTCCCATGCGAAACGCCGGATCCATGACGGCGATGACAAGCGGGTGCCCGTTTAGCGTTCCTTCGCCGGTGATGACCGCTTCGTTTAAATTGGATTTGCGGCGATCTTCTTCCAGCTTTTCCATATATCCCGGAAACTGCAACGGATTGACGGACACCATATCGGCATCATACTCATGAAAACTTCCTTCATCTAACAAACTATTAATCCGCTCGCGGGACGGCATCGTATGATGATAGCCGCAGCTCATGCAAACCCGTAAATTTTTGATCAGTTCCTTCGTGTACATAATCTTTTTGCACTTTGGACATTTCGTCATAATCCCTTCTGGAACTTCATGTCTCACTTGTTCGGAAGGAATTGATGCATATTTTTTCTTTTTAGTAAATAAATCTTTCCACATGAGGCGCTTCCTCCTTCGCATTGTCGCTCTACCAACTACTACTGTATCGGAAATAAGCTGCGCTTTTTGTAAAAAGGCGTCATCTTTCTTTCGACAACGGGCTTTGCCGATCGGTTTCCCATAATGTTATAACAGCGGCAACGTCCCGCTTAGCAAACGCGTTTAACATCTGTTCATAAAAGTGATCTGGAAATGACATAATGCCATGGATCGTTTGAAAAAAGTCATGAAGCACGCGCCAAATCCGCTCAAGTAAATAGTTTTGCGCAGCCGCCGTCACCCATTGGAAAAAAAGCTCGTAATTGATCGTTTTTTGGCGGATCATTTTTTCAAGTTGAGCGAATTCTTGTTCTGTCCAACGCTGGCAGGCAAGCTGCAAACAAAGTCGCTCAATAAGCCATTTCGTTTCTGCTAAATCTTCTTTTGCACGTTCATCTTGCAAAATAAACATTCCAAGCAAATCAATCAGCCGATGATTCCCCACTTCTTTGATATACGTTCCTTCTCCCCGCCGCGTTTCAATTAAACCGAGGAATTCCAGCGCCCGCAACGCTTCCCTTACGGAAGAACGTCCGACCTGCAGGCGCTCCGAAAGTTCGCGTTCGGAAGGAAGCTTATCTCCGGCGACAAGCCCGTCCGCTTTGATCATCTTCCGAATTTGTTCGAGCGTTTCTATATACACTTTCGCGTCTTTGACTTGTTATCCCTCCCTGCTCGCTTCCTTATATGGTTTTCGCGGCACCAGTGCCGCTACAAAAAGATTCATTTTTTTCCTTTGTTTTCCTTCACTGGTCTGACCACCTAATGTTTATACAATATAACAAAATTGAAAAATAGTAAAGAAACATCATTTTACTACAATATGATCATCGCCTAGCAGCGCCTTCAACGCGGCGATGCACTCATCCGTTAATTCCACATTATACTCTTCCGAAAGCTTCACCATCTTTTGTTCTTGTTCGTAATATAAAAACACAGGAGTGTTTCCGTGATGCTTTTGCAATAGATCTTTTAACGCAAACAATGTTCCAGCGACGATCTGCTCCGGATCAATTTTTATGTAAAGCGCCGCGGCGAGTGCTGGAGCCAACACTTTGCGAATGACGAATTGCGGCTTTCCCGCACGAATTTCTACTTTTCCTTCCAATAATTGCACTTCCCCTTTTTTTAAAACAGAAGCATAACGGCGATATACATCAGGAAACGCAACCGCGTCCATTTCCCCGCTTTCATCGCTTATCGTCAAAAATGACATTTCCTCGCCTTTTTTCGTGCGGGTCTTTCTCTCTTGCGCAATATACACTCCGGCTTTAACAAGGCGGTCCGCTTTTTCTCTTATTATGCTCATCACCGGCCGCGCTCCCGCCAAACGAAACATTTTCCGGTGGGCAGATGTTGGATGCGGAGAAACATAAACACCGAGCAGTTCTTTTTCATGCATTAACTTTTCTTCCAGCGAAAAGGCGGGAGCTTCAACATATTTCGGCTTCAGCGATATATCGGAAAACATTCCCTCTTCGACATACGGGCCGACAAGCTGCGCATGCTCTAAAGCGACATCTATGCTCGCCAACAGCGCCGCTCTTTCGACGCCAAATTCATCAAAGCATCCGGATAAAACTAAAGATTCGATCGTTTTTCGGTTGATTCCCTTTCCAAATAAGCGGACACAAAAATCAAAAAAGTCGGAGAAAGGCCCTTTTTTCCGCTCTTGCACAATCGCTTTCACCGCCGCTGCTCCAACGTGTTTAACCGCAGCCAGACTGTAGCGGATCTTTCCCTGCTCAACCGAAAAAGAATAGCGGCTTTGATTCACGGAAGGCGGCAGCAATTCGATCCGCTTTTGCCTTGCTTCATAAATATATAAAGCCACTTTTTCCTCGTCGCCGATCACGCTCGTTAACAGCGCCGCGTAGAAATAAAGCGGGTAATGGGCTTTTAAATAGGCAAGCTGGTAAGAAAGCATGCTATAAGCGACGGCATGGCTCCGGTTAAATCCGTAGTCGGCAAAGCGGACAATCATATCATATAGATCGTTGGCAAACGATTCGTCATAACCTTTTTCCATACAGCCTTTTATAAACGCATTCCGCTGCTGATCCAAAATTTCTTTTTTCTTTTTCGCAACCGCCCGGCGCAACAAATCTGCTTTGCCTAGCGAAAATCCCGCGATCTTGGCAGCAATTTGCATAATTTGCTCTTGATAAATAAGGACGCCGTATGTCGGCGCTAAAATCGGCGCCAAATCTGGATGAAGATAAGCCGCTTTTTCTTCTCCGTGCTTTCTTCTTATATACGAAGGGATGTAATCGATCGGGCCCGGCCGGTACAGCGCGTTCACCGCCACGATATCCTCGAATTGCGACGGCTTTAGCTGTTTTAACACGCGCTTCATGCCATCGGACTCTAACTGAAAAATTCCATTTGTGTCCCCCTCGCTCACTAATTCATACGTCTTGCGGTCATGAAGCGGGATCTCCCGCACATCGATCGTTTCGCCCGTTTGCTGCCGAATAAGGCGGCATATATGTTCAAGCAATGTTAATGTGCGCAAGCCAAGAAAATCCATCTTTAATAGACCGAGCCGCTCCAACACATCCATCGGATATTGCGTTAAATATAATTCGCCATGCCCTTGTTGCAACGGAACGATTTGCGAAAGCGGCTCGCTGCTAATGATCACACCAGCCGCGTGCGTCGAGGTATGGCGCGGAAGCCCTTCCACTTTCATTGCCGTGGCAACCCATCGTTTAATCAAAGCGGAAGACTGGACTGCTTGGCGAAAAGCAGCCGATTGATCATATGCTTCTTGAATCGTAATTCCGTGTTTGTTAGGAACATGCTTTAGGATGCTTGCCATCTCTTTCGCATCGATCTGCAACACTTTTCCAATGTCGCGAAGGGCCGCCTTGGCGCCGAACGTGCCGAACGTGATGATTTGCGCCACATATTGTTGTCCGTACTTATTGGCAACGTATTGAATGACTTCTTCGCGCCGGTCATCCGGAAAATCAATATCGATATCTGGCATCGACACACGTTCCGGATTTAAAAACCGCTCGAATAAGAGGCCGTATTGAATCGGATCAACGTTTGTTATATAAAGCGTGTATGCTACAAGCGACCCTGCCGCCGATCCTCGCCCAGGCCCTGTGACAATCCCTTGTTTTCTGGCGAAATTCATAAAATCCCAAACGATCAAAAAATAGTCGCTGAACCCCATTTGCCGAATAACACTAAGTTCATATTCCAACCGTTCCCTGTAACGGTCAGAAGGAGAAGGCACCCGTTCATGCAGCCCTTCCATGCAAAGGCGGCGCAAATAATCGTCAGCGCTTTCCTTCGTCGGCACGGGATATTTCGGCAGCTTCAGCGAGCCAAATTCAATGTCAAGATGGCATTGTTCCGCGATTTTCCCGCTGTTTTCCACCGCCGCAGGCAAATCGGAAAACCGCTCCGTCATTTCTTCTGGCGGTGTTAAATACCGCTCCCCCGCTGCCGCAGTCTCGGTTTCTATTACAGTCCCTTGTTTTACCGCCAATAAACAACGGTGCACAAACGCGTCTTCTTTTTCGATATATTGAACGTCATTCGTCGCCACAAGCGGTGTATTCGTTTCTTCCCCTAACGCAATCAATTGCTGTTCATACGGCTCTTTCCGCTTATTTTCCCCGCGCTGCACAGAAAGGTAAAAGTTCTCCCCAAAAATTTGCTTATACCGTTCTAATACTTGCTTTGCTTTTATTATTTCGCCATGGGCAAGCAATGTTTCAATTTGCCCGCTTTTTCCCGGGGTTAGCGCAATTAATCCGCTGCGGTAATGCCATAGCCATTTTTCGGGAATTCCTTCGCGTGTTTTCGTTTGAATTGTACTGCTAATTTTCATTAAATGTTGGTAGCCTGTTTCATTTTTTGCCAATAAAACGAGCGGATATGCCTCTTCCCCTTCAAGCACAATGTCCGTGATCATCCCAATAATCGGCTGAATGCCGTTACGTTTGCATTCTATGTAAAAAGGAATCGCTCCGTACAATACGTTTTCATCCGTTAATGCTAACGCAGGAAATTGCAAGTCTTTCGCTTTTTTGACTAAATCATTGATTTTTGCTGGGCTTGTTAGCAGGCTATAGCAGCTGCGAACATGAAGGTGAACAAACGACAACGCTCTCCCTCCTTTTCCTTCATTATAGTGGACAAAACTTTTTCGTTGCAAAACATACTCTTTTCGGTTCGCCCATATACATAGTAAAAGAAAGGGTGGGACGAGGATGAACGAAAAAATAGCATTTTTGCCCGCATTTATCCAAAGCTATTTTATTGCCGCCGGCGTGTTGCTTGGCGGTGCGATGGTCGGGGCGCTCGGCGCGTTTTTAAGCGGGGAACAGCCGCTTACGGCAATGTATCGGTTTGCTGGTGATTTGCGAATTTGGGCTGTTGTCGCCGCCATCGGGGGGACATTCGACACGTTTTATATGGTGGAACGGGGCTTCTTTTTCGGGGAAACTCGCGACATTATTAAACAGTTTCTGCTTATTCTTTCCGCGATGGGTGGCGCACAAACAGGGGTTACCATCATTACTTGGCTGACGCAGGAGCATATTTCTTCATGAGAATTCCGCCTTATTACCGCTATCCAACATGGCAGCGTTTTTTTGCCGGAGCCGCGGTCGGAGCGCTCATCAGCTGGTTTGTGTTTTTACATTTATTCGGCGTTTTGCAAGATAAACAAGTTCGCCAAATCATTGAACTTCAAGACAAAATTGCCGATTTGGAAAACGAAATCCGCATTTGGCAGGAAGACTACGTAAAAATAAATAAAATAAACAAAAAAAAATTGACCGTCCAAGACATTTCCATTCACTTAGTCAATGCCGAACAATACAAACTCGACTCTTACACGACGTTTCGTATTGAAGAAAGCGTTAAAGAAGATGTTTCCCATCTTATCGCGAAAGATATCGAAACAGTTTACAATGGCAGGGAATTGTTAAAGCGAGCGATTGAAAATAAAACATATACCATTAATGAACAAACATATAAGCTGGAAATATATCAGCTCTTTTTATTTACAACATTATCGATCGAGCTAAAACTTAAGCCCGTTTCTTCGCCGTCATAAAAAATGTCCCGGACTTTTTTCGGTACCGGGACATTCCTCGTTTTGTCATTGAGAAAGACAAGCTGCTTTCAAATCTTCGATGACGCGGTCTGCCTCTTCCCACGAATCAATCGAAGCTCCTGCAGCAAGCGGATGCCCGCCGCCACGGTATTTTTTCGCTACTTCATTCACAACCGGGCCTTTGGAGCGAAGACGGACGCGAATTTCCTTGTCTTCCTCGATAAAAAACGCCCATGCGACAATGCCATCGATATTGCCAAGCAAGCTCACGAGCTGCGACGCTTCCGAAGCAGTGACGCCATATTGTTCCAGCAGCGATTTCGGCATTTTTACCGCCGCCACCCCCTCCGCGGATACCGTAAAGTTTTGCAGCACATATCCGCTTAAATGCGCCACATTCAACTTCATATTATACAACCCGTCATATATCTCCGTTAACGAAAATCCGTATTGAATCAGCTCGCTCGCATAACGGAACGTCTTTTCGCTCGTTCTCGGAAAAAGAAAACGGCCCGTATCCCCGACAATGCCTGCGTAAATAAGGCGCGCCGCTGCTTTTGTCATCACAAGCCCTTTCTCTTTTCCCGCCAAATAAAACTCATAAATCATTTCGCTTGTGGAACTTGCGCTTGTGTCGACCCATAAGATGTCTCCATACGGATCTTCGTTTGGGTGGTGGTCAATTTTAATCAGTTTTTTGCCAAGGCGGTAGCGATCGTCACAAATCCGTTCTTGGTTAGCCGTATCACAAACGATCACCAGCGCGTTGTTATAAGTTTGGTCATCAATCACATCCATTCGCCGCAAAAATTGCAGCGACTCTTCATCGTTCCCAACCGTATACACCGTTTTTTCCGGAAAAGATGCCTTCAAAATTTCCGCCAAGCCTCCTTGAGAACCGTATGCGTCAGGATCTGGGCGGACATGACGATGAATAATAATCGTATCAAATTGCTGGATGGCCTTAAGAATTTCTAAACATTTCTCTTTCATCTTTCTTCCCCTTTTTTTGCGACTGTATTTTTCTTTCATTATACGCGAACAAGCAAGATCATTACTAGAATTCTTCCTCGTTTCTATGTACAATAAGGTAGAAAAAGATGATGGAGGGTTTTCATTTATGCCAGCACTTGTCATTTGCATTATCTTTTCCTTCTCTTTTTACGTCTATTATAAAATCAAATATTTTCGCTCCCACCGGCCAATGGAACGGCGCTGGCTTTCCGCCAAATCAAGCATCGCGCTTGGCTTGTTTGTGTTCTTTTTCGGATTAAATCAGTTTTTCCTCCGTTCTTCCACCGTTACGTATATTGTCGGCACTATTTTCTTGCTGATTGGCGCCGGAAGCGCATGGGCAGGCTACCGCGCCTATAAATATTATTTGCCTCTCGTCTCGGAAGAAGCGAAACAAACAGCAAAAAACGGGGCGTAAATCGCGTCCCGTTTTTGATGGAACCGTTAGCGATCGATTAACTGGCACATCATCAGCGCTTTTCCGACGACAACACCTTCGTGATATGCCTCCACATCGACTTTTCCAAATTTCCGTCCCATTTCCAACAGCTTCGCTTTTACTTCAATCGTGCTGTCGATCTGCACTGGTTTTATAAAATAAATCGTAATGTTTTCAATCACTAAATCTCCCCGTTTATATGCACGCAGCGCACGTGTAGCCGCTTCTGTCACAATCGTTGTAAACACTCCGTACGACAGCGTTCCTAAATAATTCGTCATTTGCGGAGTAATCGTGCAGCGAAATGTATCTTCTTTTCCATCGCCATCGGCTTCACGAAACTGGCTTGTAATAATATCATCGATCGTTTCGCCGACTTGCGGCTGGCGTTGAATCATTTGCAGCGCTTTTAGCACGTCTTGGCGGCTGATAATTCCTTGGAGCCGGTTGTATTCGTCAACAACTGGCAAAAGCTCAATGCCTTCCCATACCATGATATGGGAAGCAGAGGCGACCGATGTCTTTCCTTTTACCGTGATTGGGTGTTTTGTCATCGCCTTTTCAACCGGCAATTGTCGGTCAAAATCAAGCACATCTTTTGCAGTAGCGATGCCTTGCACTTTCAACTGCTGATCCACAACCGGAAACCGGCTGTGCCTTGTTTCGCGATTGAGCTCATACCATCGTTCCACCGGATCTGTAGTATATAAATACGCCGTTTTTTCAAGCGGTATTAAAATATCTTCGACAAGCACGATTTCCTTTTTAATGAGCTGGTCATAAATCGCCCGGTTAATCATCGTCGCCACTGTAAACGTATCGTAGCTTGTCGAAATAATCGGGAGCTGCAATTCATCTGCTAATTTTTTTACGTAATCTTCCGTATCAAACCCACCGGTGATTAACACGGCTGCCCCTTCTTTCAACGCACGTTCGTGCGCTTTCGTGCGATTTCCGACAATCAACAAATCTCCCGCGCCGATATAGCGCATCATCGCTTCTAACTGCATCGCGCCAATCACGAACCGGTTCAATGTTTTATGCAAACCTTCTCGCCCGCCAAGCACATGCCCGTCGACAATGTTGACAACTTCCGCATACGTCAGCTTTTCGATATTTTCTTTTCGCTTCTTTTCAATGCGAATCGTGCCGACACGTTCAATCGTGCTGACATACCCTTTATTTTCCGCATCTTTAATGGCACGATAAGCCGTTCCCTCGCTTACTCCCATTTCCTTGGCAATTTGCCGCACCGAAATTTTTTCGCCAACCGGTAAACTATTAATGTATTGCAAAATTTGTTCATGTTTTGTCGCCAAATTTCTTCACCCTTTACATGATGTCCTATCTTCATTATACGGGCGAAACAAATCCAATTCAATGAAGCGGCCAGACGCGCTTGTTCAAAAAAAGCGCCTCATTCCGAGACGCTTTGTTATTCTAATTCTATGCTTTCTCCTGGTTTTAATATACGTCCCACACCGTCAGGAAGCAGCGCAACAAATTGCTGCGGATCTTGGGCAATCGCCGGGAACGTATTGTAATGAATCGGAACGACGATTTTCGCACGAAGCCACTCTGCCGCAAGCGCCGCATCTTCCGGTCCCATCGTGAAATTATCGCCGATTGGCAAAAACGCCACATCAATGTTGTTGCGCTCGCCAATCAGCTTCATATCGGAAAACAATCCCGTATCTCCAGCGTGATAAACCGTTTTTCCTTCCGCGGTAAATAAAATTCCCGCCGGCATTCCTGTATAAATGATTTGCTTGTCTTCCGTCACATAGCCTGAACCGTGGAACGCTTGCGTTAATTTGACTTTTCCAAAATCAAATTGATGCGCTCCGCCGATATGCATCGGGTGGGTATTCACTCCTTGCCACCCCAGATATGTAGCCAATTCAAAAGGCGCAACGACAAGCGCATTATTTTTCTTAGCCAACTGCACCGTATCGCCGACATGGTCACCATGGCCATGGGTAAGTAAGATGGCGTCTACTTTCACATCTTCTACTTTTAAATCCGTTGTGCCATTTCCCGTAATAAACGGGTCAATCAAAATCGTTTTTCCATTCGTTTCGATTTTGACGACGGAATGTCCATGATACGTTACTTTCACAATCATCCTCCCCTTTCACTGTCATTTATTCATCATTATTCGCGATAGTGGATGCATTCTCCTGCCCTTCTGTTTATAAACATTTTACATTTTCCGATATTCCTGCTACTCTCAAAGTATAGAAAGGAAGGGTGCAAATGAACAAACGACTTCAATTATTCTCCGAGTGGCTTCAAGAACAACATATTTCATTGGCGTTCATTACGTCAAGCCCGAACGTTTTTTATTTAAGCGGATTTTATTGCGACCCGCATGAACGGCTTTTGGCATTGCTTGTGTTTCCTGACGAAGAACCGGCATTAATTTGCCCGCAAATGGAAACGGCGCGCGCAAGACAAGCTGGATGGACATATGAAATCATCGATTATGGCGACGCAGACAATCCGTGGCAGCTGCTTGAACGGCACATGCGCACGAAAAACATAAAATTAGACCGAATTGCTGTCGAAAAAAGTCATCTTTCTCTCGAACGATATGAACAGCTTCAAGCATGTTTCCAAGCGCGCTCGTGGCTCAATGCGGAAGAGAAGCTGCGGCAATTGCGAATGATCAAGGAAGAAAAAGAAATCGCCATATTGCGCCAGGCGGCGGAACTTGCGGACTTCGCCGTCGAAGTTGGAGTTAACGCAATCGCTGAAGGAAAAACAGAGTTGGATATTATTGCAGAAATTGAATACGAAATGAAGAAAAAAGGCGTGCGCGAAATGTCATTTGCCACAATGGTATTAGCTGGAGAAAACACCGCAAACCCTCACGGCGTTCCAGGACTCACAACCATTCGTAAAGGCGACTTTGTTTTATTTGATTTGGGCGTAATTGTTGACGGCTATTGTTCGGACATAACAAGAACCGTTATTTTCAAAAGTGCGACAGAAGAGCAAAAATTGATTTATGATACCGTTTTGCGCGCACAGCTGGCGGCGATTGAGGCGTGCAAACCAGGCGTGGAAATCGGCAGTGTCGACCGCGCCGCGAGATCAATCATTGAACAAGCTGGATACGGTCCGTATTTCACGCATCGCGTCGGCCACGGTCTCGGCATTGAATTGCATGAATATCCGTCGATGAACGCAGCAAACGCAATGCCGTTAGAACGCGGCATGACGTTTACGATTGAGCCGGGGATTTATGTTCCTTCCGTCGGTGGAGTCCGCATTGAGGATGACGTGTTTATCACCGATAACGGTGCAGGGATTTTAACCAAATATCCGAAAGAACTTATCATCGTTTCATGAAGCAAAAAGAGCGGCATTGCTTTGCCGCTCTTTTTGCGAAAAAGATCACAATGGTGTTTGCCAAAAAATCAAGCGCGCCTCATAAGCTGCGCATTCAACACGACAATCCCTTTCCGTCATTCTGCGTTTGGTATGCTTTTGATTAGCGGATATGCGCAAAAACACCTCACTGCACAAAGTGAGGTGTTTTTTGGAAACTACGCTCATTATCGGTAACGATGGATAACATTTACTCCCCCTGTCACATCGATGACCGCACCTGTTATCATATCAGAATCTTCTTCACATAAAAATGCGATAACACGAGCGATATCTTCCCCTGTCCCTGAACGCCCGATCGGGGTTTCAGCATCTTTTATCAAACGCGAATGGGCAATCGTTGCCTCTTTCATCTCTCCGACGATATTGCCTGGGCAAACCATATTGGCGGTAATGCCAAACTCCGCTTCCTCGAGCGCGATAGTTTTCGTTAATGACACTAAACCAACTTTGGCGGCGCTGAACGCGGATCGGTGCAGCCATCCCGGCGCTTCCGCCGCCCCTTGAAAACCGTATGTAATAATGCGTCCAAACCGTTGTTTTCTCATCACGGGAATCGTTTTTTTCAACAAATGAAATACAGCGCTTAAATTCCCCTCAATCATTTCGTACCATTCATCTTCCGTGTAATCAGCCAATTTTTTTCGTTCAAAAATGTACGGGCCCGCGTTATTGATTAAAAAATCAATGCGTCCGAACCGATCAAGCGCCGCATCCACAAGGGCAAATAAATCTTCTTTTTTTGTAACATCACCGCGAACAAATTGCAGCCGTTCATCAAGATGGGCGTATTTTTGTTGCAGCGACTGCACCGCCGTTTCGTCGCTCCGGTAATTGACGGTAACAGAATATCCTCTCTCAAGCAACAGTTCTGTGACTTTTCTTCCCAGCCCTTTCGCTCCGGCTGTGATGAGGGCATGTCGCACAACCACTCCTCCTCACCTTCACAACTTTTTGTCTTGTCTTTACTTTACTATAAATATATATCTTAACGCATCCATCTCGCCTTAAAAAACATGGCGGATAAACGCCATGAGTCGCCAATTTACTCGCCAACTTCGCGCTCCGGATGATAACAAGGTTCATCGCGGGCAACAATACTGCTATAATAGGTATCCATTATTTGCTCGCTAATTGCCCTTGCTTCATCCTCATCATATAATCCTTTCCGATTGTTTTTTTCCATTTTTTCTGCTCCTTTTCATAAAAATATCATAATATACAGTAGTCTTTCCCGCGGTTTATAAGTTACACTAATAATAGAGATAGTATTTTTATCCAAAGGGGGAGTGGAGAACAATGGCAATGACGTACAAAACGATCGTCGTTGCAGTAGATGGTTCGAAAGAAGCGGAGTGGGCATTCAAAAAAGCGATTGAAATCGCCAAACGGAATAATGCGAAGCTCATTCTTGCTCATGTCATTGATTTGCGGGGGTTTGCGGCCATCGAAGTATATGACCGCGCCGCTGTTGAACGTGCTGAAAATTACGCAAAAGAACTGCTAAACGGCTACCAACAACAAGCGGTTGACGCTGGATTAAGCGACGTTGTCATTGACATTGAATTTGGTTCTCCAAAAGTGAAAATCGCCAAAGACATAGCGCCAAAATATAATGCTGACTTAATCATTTGTGGAGCTACCGGCTTAAATGCTGTCGAACGTCTCTTAATCGGAAGCGTCTCCGAACATATTACTCGGTATGCAAAGTGCGACGTGCTCGTCGTCCGGACGGAAAAAGAACTGAATCAGGAATAAACGAAAAAACACTCCGTGGTGCAAACCTACGGAGTGTTTATTATTTCCTTCGCTTTTTCCAGCGCTTTTCTTACTTCGGCAAATCCCGTGCCGCCGGCGCTATTGCGGCGGTTTACGGCCGTGTATGGCTTTAACGCTTCATATATATCGGCTTCAAACAGCGGTGATACCTCTTTATATACTTCCAGCGGCAAGTCGGCCAAAAATACGCCTCTTTCAATGCAAGTCAGCACAAGTTTGCCAACAATCTCATGCGCTTCACGGAACGGCACCCCTTTGTTCGCCAAATAGTCGGCAAGCTCGGTGGCGTTCGAAAAATCTTGTTTTGTCGCTTTTTCCATCACATCGGCGTTGACTTTCATCGTTTTTATCATGCCAGCAAAGATTTTCAATGATCCAGTGACCGTTTTCACCGTATCAAACATGCCTTCTTTATCTTCTTGCATATCTTTGTTGTACGCAAGCGGCATTCCTTTCATCACGGTCAAAAGCGCCAATAAATGGCCGTACACCCGTCCCGTTTTGCCGCGGATCAACTCTGCCATATCCGGGTTTTTCTTTTGCGGCATAATGCTGCTCCCGGTTGCGAACGCATCATCGATTTCGATAAACTGAAATTCTTGGCTCGACCAAAGAATCAGCTCTTCGCAAAAACGGGACAAATGCATCATAAGCATCGCGCTGTTGCTTAAAAATTCGATGATAAAATCACGGTCGCTCACCGCGTCGATGCTGTTTTCGTAAATGCCGGAAAAACCAAGGAGCTCTGCAGTCAAATGCCGATCGATGGGAAACGTCGTGCCGGCAAGCGCCCCCGCTCCGAGCGGCGACTTATTAATGCGCTTCAGCGATTCGCGGAACCGCTCGCGGTCGCGCTCGAGCATCCAAAAATAGGCGAGCAAATGATGGGCAAACGAAATCGGCTGCGCCCGCTGCAAATGCGTATATCCCGGCACAATCGTTTCCACGTGCTCCTCCGCTTTTTCAACCAGCACCTTTTGCAGTTCTTTAATCCATTCCATTATTTCGGTCACACGTTTGCGCAAATACAAATGCATATCGGTTGCCACTTGGTCGTTGCGGCTTCTTCCTGTATGCAGTTTTCCGCCGACCGGGCCAATTTCATCGATAAGCATTTTTTCAATATTTAAATGAATATCCTCATAAGCGACGGAAAATTTCAGTTTTCCTTGTTTTGCTTTTTCAAGCAATGCAAGCAGCCCGGACTTGATTTTTTCCACATCCCCGCTTGGCAAAATCCCGCATTTGCCAAGCATCGTGACATGGGCGAGGCTGCCTTCAATATCTTCTTCGACTAACTCTTGGTCGAATGGGATCGACGCAGCAAACTCGTCGACCCACTCTTCCGCTGTTTTCGTGAAACGTCCGCCCCAAAGCTTTTTCACACGGTCACCTTCTTTTGATTATTGACAATGCTGTGTACTTTCGTCGGCAATCCGTACAAGGAAATAAAGCCAACGGCCGCTTGATGGTCAAATTGGTCCTCTGCCGTATATGTCGCAAGCTTTTCATCATATAAGGAGAATTCCGATTTGCGTCCTTCCACGATGGCATGGCCTTTGAACAGTTTAACGCGCACCACGCCGGTTACGTTTTTTTGCGTTTCTTTTAAGAAAGCGACAAGGGCATCTTTGATCGGCGAGAACCATAAACCATTGTAAATGACTTCCGCCAATTTTTGCTCGATGATTGGTTTAAAATGGGCAACTTCCCTTACAAGCGTCAAATCTTCTAATTCTTTATGCGCTTTTATTAACGTTATCGCCCCAGGGCATTCATACACTTCCCGCGATTTAATGCCCACCAAACGGTTTTCGACATGGTCAATGCGTCCAACCCCATGTTTTCCCGCCAGCGCGTTTAACTCCAAAATCAAATTAGCGAGCGAATACGGTTTGCCGTTTAATGTTTTCGGGACGCCTTGTTCAAAACCGATTTCGATGATTTCTGGAACATCTGGCGCGTTCTCCAACGATGCCGTTAATTCATACGCTTCTTCTGGAGGAGCAGCCCAAGGGTCTTCTAAAATGCCGCACTCATTGCTTCGTCCCCATAAGTTTTTGTCGATCGAAAACGGACTATCGATGTCAACCGGAATCGGAATGCCATGCTTTTTCGCGTATTCGATTTCTTCTTCGCGCGACCAGCTCCATTCACGGACTGGCGCAACGACTTCTAAGTGCGGATTCAACGCTTTAATCGATACTTCAAAGCGGACTTGGTCATTGCCTTTTCCCGTGCACCCGTGCGCGACGGCAACCGCCCCTTCCAATTCGGCAATTTCGACTAGTTTTTTCGAAATAAGCGGGCGAGACAGCGCAGAAACAAGCGGATATTTTCCTTCATAAAGCGCATGTGCCTGCAAGGCGATAAGCGCATATTCATTCGCAAACTCTTCCTTGACATCAATGACGTAAGACTTAATCGCTCCAACTTTCAACGCTTTTTCTTTCACAAAATCAAGATCTTTTCCTTCGCCAAGATCAAGGCAGCACGCGATTACATCATAGCCCCGCTCTTGCAGCCATTTAATCGCAACAGATGTATCTAAACCGCCGGAATATGCCAACACAATTTTCGGATTAGCCATATCGTTTTCCCCTTCCTCTTCACATAAATATACTTATATATAAATAAATATTCAAAATCTATATTATCACTTTACCAGCTTTTATCATGTTTTTCAATAGTTATTCATCAAAATGGGGATATTGGTTCCTCCCGCACTTTTTTATACAATAGGAATATCGGAAAGTGAGGGAAAAAGCATGGAACAATATTTTATTTATGACCAGCGGCTTGGCATTTTGCTGCCGAAACTTGAAAAAGACTGGGAAGACTATAGCGATGCGGAACAACAGGCGATTTTGCTGCGATGGGAAGCCATTCGCGGAACCATTCCCGACCGCATTGCAGAATTAGAAAAAATTATTAACGAAAAACAAGATCAGTTGAATGACGAAAATGATTTTGAGCGCTCATGCCAGTTAAATTCAGAAATAGCCGAACTGGCTTCGGTCATTAACGATTTATGGATTTGGTATCGGATGAATCAAACGGTGTCAATGCGCACACATCGATAAAAACAAAGAAACGGCGAAAAATGATAGAAATGCGCCTTTTTGTTTTCACTCTGGATGCAATATGAAATTTTTGTTTTTTAATAAAATATTGAATATTTTTTCTTTTACAATTATTATTGATATTGAGTCTACCTTTATCAACAGTGGAGGGGTATATATGCCAAACAAAACGTTCCATTCTTCATTCACCGCTTCTTTTTCTTGGGAGACCGTGTTTCAACATTACGACTGGAACCCACGTGAACGTTTCAATGTCGCTCATGAAGTATGTGACCGCTATGCAGATGATCCGACTCGCATCGCCCTGTTTTATGAAAACCATTTAGGAGAAAAGAGAACCATCACCTATCGAGAATTGCGGGATTGGTCGAACCAAATGGCAAATGTGTTCCGCAAACTTGGAGTCAAAAGAGGAGACAGAGTTTGCGCTCTTTTGCCTAAAAATCCTGCTCTAGTCATTTATATTTTAGCTGCCTGGAAAGTTGGCGCAGTTTATGTTCCGCTATTTACAGCATTTGGCCCACAGGCGATTGAATACCGGATTAACCATTCTGAGGCAAAAGTGATGTTGACGAATAATGAACAGCGTGCAAAATTGCCGCCGAGAGAAAAAATACCAACACTAGAGCATATTTTTGTCATTGATGAAACAAATGACCATAACGATTTATCTTTTTGGAAAACGCTTTCAGGAGAGTCTGTCGCTCATCAGACCGAAGAAACGACTGTGGACGATTTACTGGCTATCCAATATACATCCGGATCGACAGGAATGCCGAAAGGAGCCATGTGGTCGCACAATTTGCTCATTAATATATATCCGTATATGCGATATGCCATCGGTTTGCGGGATGATGATGTATTTTTAGGGGGAGCCGATCCGGGATGGGCTTACGGGCTGATCTTTTGCACATTCGCGCCAATGTGTTTCGGTGTGCCCATCGTCTTTTACGAAGGACCGTTTAAACCGGACACGTACTATTCTCTGATGGAAAAATATCATGTAACGAATTTCACTTACGCTCCGACCGCTTATCGCGCGATGGTCGCAGCAGGAGCAGAATTGATCAATAAATACAACATCCGCGTGCGGGCAATGAGTTCCGCAGGAGAGCCGCTTAATCCGGAAGTGATTCGCTTTTTCCAAAAACATTTAGGGGTGACCGTCCACGACCACTACGGTCTGTCGGAAACGTTAATGCTGATTGGCAATTTCAACGCAATGGACATGGAGATACGCCCTGGTTCGATGGGATGGGTGTTGCCGGGGTTTGAAGTCGCATTGCTCAATGAAGAAGGCGTTCCGGTAGAGGACGGAAATGTTGGACAAATTGCTTTTAACACAAATTCCATTCCAAACGTGTTCAAAGGTTATTGGAAAGATCCTGAAAAAACAGCGGAGAGATTGTCAGGAAGCTGGTTCCTCACCGGAGATTTGGCAACGAAAGACGCCGACGGATACTTTTGGTTCCAAGGCAGGGCCGATGATATCATCTCCAGTGCCGGATATCGCATCGGGCCTTTTGAAATTGAGAGTTGCCTCATCGAACATCCAGCGGTAGTGGAAGCAGCGGCCATTGGAAAGCCAGATCCGTTAAAAGGGGAAATCGTCAAAGCCTTCGTCGTACTGGCAGATGGGTTTACTCCATCGGACGATCTGGCGCAAGAATTATCATTATTCGTGAAAAACCGTTTATCGAAGCACGAATACCCTCGAGAAGTGGAATTCGTAGCAGAACTGCCTAAGACGCCTAGCGGCAAAATTCAGCGATTTATCCTTCGCAATCAAGAAAGCGAAAAACAGAAAAACGCCTAATCATACTAAAAGTGTCCGCTTCCTTAAACGGACACTTTTGGCTTTTCAATGCAAGTCTTTTCTTATTTCCCGCACCACATGTCCAATCTCTGGCAAAATTAATTTCGTCATCGCAAGGCGCACTGCCCCCGACGATCCGGGCGTAGAAAAAATGGCCGTATCATTTGCCACCCCGGCGATGGCCCGCGATAATATCGCTGCGGAACCGATATCTTCCGTATAGCTTAACATGCGAAACAGTTCGCCAAAACCAACGATTTCTTTTTCAATGATTTCTTTTACTGTCTCAATCGTTACATCTCTTTTGGCGATGCCGGTGCCGCCATTGGTTAGCACCACGTCGATGTCTGCCTGCTCACATCCGCGCAAAACCGCCGCGCGGATCGCTTCTTTTTCATCTTTCACAATCTCATAACTGACGACTTCATGGCCAGCTTCTTTCAATAAATCGATCATTAATTTTCCGCTCTTATCGGTATCTTCCGTCCTTGTATCACTAATCGTAATGACTTTACAACGGACAATTTTGGGAGCTTCCCTCTTATGTTCCTGCGTGCTCACATCGAATTTCTCCTTTCGTCTTTTTTATTTTGCATGCAAACGGCGCTGCTGATAAAATTTTCGGATAAATTCCGTCGCATGTCTGATAAATTAGCAATTTAGAATGGCCCCTGCCGCCATTCCTTTAAGAGGAATACCTTGAACAAACATTTTGATCGCCTTCCTAAATATTCAATAAAAAATGTTAGTCAAATCTTCACTGCCATCATAAAAAGCTGCTCCTTTTGCATCGTTATATACTTGCGCACTTTTGAATGATTCCGTTCAAATGACACAGCCAGCCATCAACCTTGGCAAAAAATCCCCTTTTCCACTTATCTGGAAGATAAGAGCATGAACATCAATTGTCATTTCAACATCATTCGGTTCATCATGTTGAAATTGCTGCTCCCATTCGACAATTCCTTCCCATACGATTCGTTCGTGTTTCGTTAATTCCATAAATACCTTCAAGTTCCATTTATATTATTATATCATAGCTCTCTTTGAAATATAGAGAAGCCGAAAAGTCAAAAACGATCGGATAAAAAAACTTCTAACAGGAATGCTCCTTTCTGATTTAATCGCAATAGATAGCATGAAAGTATCTTAACGTACCTATTAAGCTATTTTAAAAACAGCGCGTTTGTAACCCCGTGGATGGAAGGGATTATCAAGATCAATGACGATGATCCCCCTCACTTTTGACGTAGTGAGACTGTCCTGTAGTTGATACTCATAAGAATGTTTCAGATTGTAATCGATTTTCTAATCTGTACGCGCAATATTAGCTGTATCGTTTTCTCAACACATCTCCTAAAACAACCAAATGCGTAGTTTCACTTTTTTATGGCAAAGAAAAAAGCAACCTCCTTTCATGTATTTAAAACATGAAAAAAGGTTGCTTTAAAAATTTAGGTCTTCGTTAGATTTAGGTCACGTTTTTGTCAAAATTAAGCAATATTCGCCAACCGGACAACATCCCGGGCGATCATGACTTCTTCATTCGTCGGGATGACAAGCACTTTTACCGGCGAATGCGGATAGCTGATGAACGCTTCTTTGCCGCGTACTTTATTTAATGAAGGATCCCAGTATACCCCCATAAATTCGAGGCCGCGCAATACTTTGGCACGGATCAGCTCGCTGTTTTCCCCAATTCCAGCAGTGAAAATAATCGCATCCACACCGCACATGCGCGCCGCATAAGAACCGATATATTTATGAATGCGATTAGCGAATACTTCAAGTGCTAGCTCAGCACGTTTATTTCCTTCTGCCGCCGCTTTTTCCAAATCGCGCAAGTCGCTTGAAATGCCGGAAATGCCAAGCATTCCGCTTTTCTTATTTAATACTTCCACTACTTCTTCGGCAGTCATTCCCGTCTTTTCCATAATATAAGGGATAAGCGCCGGATCAATGTTTCCAGAACGCGTTCCCATCGCCACGCCGGCAAGCGGCGTAAAGCCCATGGACGTATCGATCGATTTTCCCCCTTCTACTGCAGCGATGCTGGCGCCATTGCCAAGGTGGCAAGAAATGAGGCGAAGCTGCTCAATCGGACGGCCGAGCAATTCAGCGGCGCGTTGTGTGACATATTTATGTGATGTGCCATGGAAGCCGTATTTGCGAATGCCGAATTTTGTATAATATTCATATGGGAGACTATACAAAAACGACTGCTCTGGCATCGTTTGATGAAACGCCGTATCAAATACCGCCACGGCAGGCACATTCGGCAGCACTTCTTGAAACGCTTTAATGCCGGTAATGTTTGCTGGATTATGAAGGGGAGCAAGTTCAGACACTTCTTCGATCTGTTTTAATACTTCATCCGTAATGAGTACAGAATCACTGAACTTTTCGCCACCATGCACAACGCGGTGGCCAATTCCGTCGATTTCATCAAATGAGCGAATAATTTTGTACCCCATGAGCTTGTCAAGCAGCATTTTCACCGCTACTGCATGGTTCGGAATGGCTGTGACTTCTTGAATTTTCTCGCCATTGACGGTGATCGTAAAAATGGCGTCATCAAAACCGATTCGCTCCACTATTCCTTTTGTTAAAACCGTTTCGCTTGGCATTTCAAATAATTGAAACTTTAATGATGAACTGCCGGCGTTAATTGCTAAAATTTTCGCCATATTCCAAACAACTCCCTTAATCATCATCTTTTGTCATATTTTGTTCATTTTTTCACTATTCCACTATATCTTTTTTCATTGTATGATTGTTTATGTTTTCTTTCAAGCAATTTCTATATGTAATCGTTTACAATTTGATGTCTTTATCTTTTGATAATCGAAATAGTTACTATATTCCGAAAATAAAAACAGCCCCCGCACATCGGCGGGAACTGTTTTAATTTCCTTTTTCTTCTGTGATCCATTCATCAATTTTCCGCATCATCGCCTGCATCATCTGTTTATTGGAGAAACGCGGAAGTTCGGCCAAGAGCGCTTTTTTTGGAGCTTTTACATTTTTTCCTTTCTTTTGCAAAATAAAAATGCTTTTTGCCGCCCGTTCTGTTTTAAACATCGACAACGGCAGCTGCAGCAGCCCTTGAATGACCGCGTGCTCTTTAATAAAATCATGCAGTTTTGCCGCCTGATCGCTTGAAAATAACGTATTTGGGATTAAGAAAAACAAATAACCGCCCTCTTTCGTATAATACAAGCTTTGTTCAATGAACAAATGGTGGGCGTATGAATGTCCTTCTTCCGCCTTTAAGACAAAGCGAGAAGCGTTTTCTTTATGCGGGTAATAACCGACGGGCAAGTCACATATGACTACATCGGCAAGCTCCACAAACAGCGGCTGCAAACCATCTTGATTAAAAAGCTGAATCGCGTGTTTTTGCAAATTTGCGTTCACATATGCCAGCTTGATTAATACATCGTCAACATCCACACCATAACTTTTCGTTTGCTTTCCTTTAAGATGGTTAAGCACCGTCGTCAGCAAATTCGCCGTGCCGACGGCAGGATCAAGAATCGTCAAAGCAAGATGTTTGCGAGTAAATTGATTGACTAAATAGCTTATAAATAAACTAACCGCATCCGGGGTCATTTGATGATGCGGCTGTGTATATTCCTTCATCCCTTTTAATACCGCAAGCTGAAATGCTTTTCGTATTTCTTCGTTCGTAAACCGCTCCAGTTGAATGTCGTTATATTGTTTTTTCAAGCGCTGCGCATTTATTTCGCTCACTTCGTTTTGCAGAACGTCGCCGTGAAACACGTTTTCTCCCGTTTCTGCCACCGCTTCTAAATAGGTGCATTGCAATTCCGCTTGCAAGATTTTGGCTGTTTCGTCGAACAGCGTAAACAAGCGTTCTACTGGAGTTGCCATTGTTTCTCCACCTTTCCGGTAAGTGTCCAATAGTTTATTGTACGCCGGACATGGTATGATGGCAAGAATAAAAAGACCTCGAAACTGCTATCGAGGTCTTTTATCACGTTTATTTCGCCGCTTTTGCCGCTTCGATTGCTGCTTCGTAATCCGGATGATTGGTCACTTCCGGCACATATTCCGCATATGTTACGATATCATTGCTGTCAATGACGAACACTGCACGCGCCAATAAACGCAACTCTTTAATGAGCACGCCGTACGCTTGCCCAAACGAAACATCGCGATGGTCAGAAAGGACTTGCACGTTTTCCACGCCCGCGGCGCCGCACCAGCGTTTCTGCGCGAACGGCAAATCCACGCTGATCGTCAATACTTTCACATTATCCAATTTCGCCGCTTCTTCATTAAACCGGCGTGTTTGCGCGTCACAAACGCCCGTATCCAAAGACGGAACGACGCTAATCAAACGGACATGCCCTTTCGTATCCGCGAGTGTCACTTCCGATAAATCGTTAGCCAGCACTTTAAAATCAGGAGCTTTGTCCCCCACCTTTACTTCGTTGCCGACTAATGTTACCGGTTTTCCTTTAAAGGTTACTTGTGCCATTGGTTTCCCCCCTCAAAATGAATGTACTATTGTCATCATAAGGGGAATACAAAAAAATTGCAACGATTTCCACTAATTTAAATGTTAAAATCTTGTTTTGGTGTTGACGATGATAAGTCTTTGTTTTTCTTCCACATCGCTTGTATTTTTTCAATCGCTTCTGGTGCTGCGTCGAGAATTTTTTCATATAAATGAGTGCTTTCGTCAAGGTGAAGCAGCTTTATTCCTGAAGAGTTGACTACCAAAAAGGCGATTGGCGTAATGGAAACACCGCCGCCGCTTCCGCCGCCAAACGGATGCTCTCCTGCCTGTGCCTGGTTAGGCGCTTGTTGTTGGCTGGCGCCGTTTTTGTCGCCATCCACCATAAACTCACTACCGCCCGCGGCAAATCCAAAACCTACTTTGGAAACCGTCAAGATCACGCTTCCATCCGGCGTTTCCACCGGATCGCCGATGATCGTATTGACATCGATCATTTGTTTTAAATTTTCCATTGCGGTTGTCATCAGCCCTTGAATTGGATGATTGTTCATGCGAGACTCCTCCTAGTAGCTTTCATTTGCATGATTAGAAACAAATGTTTTGATTTTCGACAAACGATTGCCACGCCAATATTTCACCATTCGTATTCCTGCTAACATAGCATACCCGATTCGAAAATGAATCATACATACGAATTTTGTTTCGGAAACGGCTTCATGAAAAGATGGAGTTATCATAAAAAATGGAGGCGTTTTAAGTTTCATATATTTGCTGGACAACGCGAGCAAATGGTATTTTAACGACCATCCTAACCCGACGATCATCCCTGTCGTCGCCGCATCCCCTGTCCCGATTTTCGTCTGCCATTCAAAATTCGTGATGGATATATGCCCAAGAAATTTTTTAATAATTTCATTCAGCCGAACGACATGCTGGGCAAACTCTTTTGCTTTCTGAAAATTATGGATCAGTTCCTCCGGCGTATACTTGCTTCGTTTCACCGTTCCTTTCGAAATATTTTCTATCGTCTCTTGATGGTCAATGGCAATACCCGGCGGCTCTGTTTCTATTTTCACAAACGGTATATGTATCGTATAACGAATCATTCCAAATAACGCTTGAAACGTAATTTTCCATTCATCATCACCTTGTGCATGTTGAAAAAAAATCGTAACCGACAACTTCATCAACGATAGCAAAAAAAGCAAGAAAAAAAGCAGGACAGCAATACAAACGATCAGTTTCAACATCAGCACTCCCTTTCATCATGCTATTGTCGCCATATGCCAAAAAAAATAAACCTGCCAATATAGCAGGTTTATTCATAAATGACGAGCGTATCGGCGAACTGGTCATGCATCCCTTTTTTCTTCTCTGAAAAAGCGACGAAAAGAAATCCGATGAATAAAATCGTTTTTGCGATAAATTTTCCGATCACTTCACGAAACAAAACTGTCGTCCATGTCAACGGTTTTCCTGACTCATCGATCACTTTCATCCCAAATACCATTTTTCCTAACGTTTGTTGGAAAAATTTCGTCATCAATACAAAATACGCGTAAAATGTCACCGTCGTGGCAATTGTCGCCGGCGCGAACATGCTCGTCCGCTCGACCGAAATATCGAGCAAATGAAAAAGCGGAAAAACAAGCAGACGGTTGATGCTGCCGACAACAAGCAAATCGAGCAAATATGCCCAAAACCGCATCCAAAACCCGGCATAGCGAACTTGCGAAGATGCATCGCCGACAGCGGTGTTTCTTGTCTCTGCTGGAATGGACAAATACTCTCCGGTCATTTTTTCACTTCCTTTATTCAGCGTATAAATACATTAAGCGCGGTGACGAAGGGTTAGAGAACAACTTAATTAATTCGGTCGCCTCATGCTTTGGCGCTATCATCCGGCTTAATTCCATTTTAAATAAAGAACCGAACGAAAAGTCATTCGTATACTTCACCACTTGCGCGTCCGCCAAATCGTAGTCTTTTTTTATTGCGGCAATGGTGTCTTCTAAATAGCCGAACTCATCGATTAACTTTAACTGCTTTGCCTGGCGGCCGTCGTAAATTCGGCCATCCGCTATTTTCCGCACTTCGCTTTCCGGAAGGTGTCTGCCTTCCGAAATCACTTTGACAAACCCTTCATAAGAATTATGGATTAACCGCTGCAATATTTCTTTTTCTTCTTCCGTCATCTTTCTCGCCGGATTCATAATATCTTTATACGGCCCGCTTTTAATCGTAACAAGCTCCACGCCGTATTTTTTGGCAAGCCCCTCATAATTGAAACTTTGTATAATTACTCCTAACGATCCAGTCAGCGTCTCTGGGCTTGCGAAAATTTTATCGGCTGCTGTGGAAATGTAATATCCTCCAGAAGCCGCCATCGTTCCCATTGAAACATAAATCGGTTTTTTCGTTTCTTTCTTTAGCTTAAGCAGTTGATCATGAATTTCAGCGCTCTCTACAACACCGCCGCCCGGTGAATCGACGCGCAAAATAATCGCCTTCACTGTATCATCGTTTTTCGCCTGTTCAATCATGCGTAAAAATGCGCGATGATCATATCCTGACGCAGTAAACAGCGCTTCCGTATCTCCAGCGTCTTGAATGACCCCGTTTACTTCCAAAACAACAATTTTCTGAAATTGGTCGCCATCTTCGATCACTTCTTCACTAAACTCTTGTTCTGCTAGCGCAAGCCAGTTTTCCGTCCACGTTTTCGCATCATTTGTCAACATTGTCGTAATGATATTGACTAACACTGAAATAATAAATAATACAGCTGCAATAGACAATGCTATCCAGCGCTTTCGATTCATTGTTTCTTCCCCCTATAGAAACGGTTATTTTTAGATTTGTGTAAAAATGTTACACTAAATATGTATACTTTATTTATTGTACCATAATTACAGGTTCACTAAAATATAACAATGGGAGGATTTCCGATGGCAGGATTGCGCAATCATCTATATTTTTTTTACAAGCATGACGATCAACTCGTCAAACGAGTGGAGCCGCTGATCGAGCTTGCGAAACAAGGGCCGTTTGTCGTTGTCGATGACCATCGCGAAGCCAATATCATCGTCAGTATCGGGAACGATGGCGCATTTTTGCAAGCGGTGCGACAAACAGGTTTTCGCAATGACTGCTTATATGTCGGCATTTCAACACTTCCGTCGCGCGGATTTTACTGTGACTTTCAAATCGATGACATCGATCATATGGTAGAAGCGACACAAAATTTGCAGCTAGAAGTGAGAAAATACCCAATTATTCAAGTTACCATCGATGACAACGCTTCCTTTTTCTGCTTAAATGAATGTTCCATCCGCTCACAAATTATTAAGACGTTGGCGATGGACGTGTTTATCGATGATTTGCATTTTGAAACATTCCGCGGCGACGGAATCATCGTTTCGACACCGACGGGAAGCACAGCGTATAATAAATCGGTCAACGGCGCAGTCGTTGATCCGCTTCTTCCTTGCTTTCAAGTGAGCGAGCTGGCCTCCCTCAACAATAACCGTTACCGAACGCTCGGGTCATCATTTATTTTAAGCGGGCAGCGGAAACTAACATTAAAAATGTCCGAAGAAACAAGCCATTTTCCAATTATCGGCCTAGATAATGAGGCATTAAGCATTCAACACATTGAAAAAATCGATATTGTCTTAAGCGACAGAGTGATCAAGACCGTCCGTTTAAAAGACAATTCTTTCTGGGATAAAGTAAAGCGAACGTTTTTATAAGGAAAGCGGATGCAGTGGAATTTACTCCAAAAGCGATGGTTTTATTGTCTGGGCGCAAATGTTTTCTCCAAACGGAAAAAGGGGCTGTTTCCGACTCGAAACAGCCCCTTTTTTTATTGACGCTTGGCAAGGCGCATTTCGCGCTCGCGCAGCTCCACACGGCGGATTTTTCCCGATGCCGTTTTCGGCAAATCGTCGACAAATTCAATTTTGCGCGGATACTTATATGGTGCGGTAAGTTGTTTCACATGCTCCTGCAGCTTTGGAATCAGCGTCGGGTCATTTTTATCAACTCCTTCGCGAAGAACGATGAACGCTTTGACGACATGGCCGCGCACTTCATCCGGACTGGCGACGACAGCGCATTCTTTTACGTAAGGATGCTTGACAAGCGCATCTTCCACTTCAAACGGCCCGATTGTATAACCGGAGCTGATGATAATGTCATCTCCTCTTCCTTCAAACCAGAAATATCCATCTTCATCTTTTTTCGCTTTATCCCCCGTAATATAATAATCGCCTCGGAATTGCAGCGCCGTCCGTTCTGGATCTTTGTAGTAATATTTAAATAACGTCGGAGTTTCCACATGGACGGCGATGTCGCCAACTTCCCCGACGGCGCACGGTTCGCCGTTTTCGTTAATAATCTCAACGCGATTTCCCGGCGTTGGTTTGCCCATGGATCCTGGTTTGATTTTCATTCCTTTCATGACGCCGACAAGCAGCGTATTTTCCGTTTGCCCATATCCATCCCGTACTTGAATATTGAAATATTTCTCAAACGTGTCAATCACTTCACGGTTAAGCGGCTCCCCGGCGGATACGGCACTATGAAGATGCGAGAGATTATAATCACCGATGTTCGGCACTTTCGCCATCAGCCGATACTCCGTCGGCGTGCAACAAAGCACGTTTACTTCATACTTGCTTAAAAGCTGCAAATATTTTTCCGGATCAAACCGTCCATAATAGACAAACCCTGTTGCACCAGAACCAAGCGTCGATAAAAACGGGCTCCAAATCCATTTTTGCCAGCCTGGGCCGGCGGTCGCCCAGACGAGATCATTTTCTCCAATACATAACCAATTCTTCGCGGCGATGCGCAAATGTGCATATGCCCATCCGTGCGAATGAACGACTCCTTTCGGATATCCGGTCGTTCCCGATGTATAGGATAAAAACGCCATATCATCACGGGATGTGTCTGCAGTAGCCAGTTCATCGCTTTCCGCTTTCATCGCTTCCTCTAAAAGAATCCATCCGTCCCGTTTCTCTTTTCCGACAATGAATTTCACGAGATGGTCCATGCCTTCTACCGGCGCAAATTGATCGACATATGGCTCATATGCAACAACCGCCTTTACCTCGCCGTGGGAAATGCGGTATTGCAAATCTTTCGTCCGCAGCATTTCCGAACTTGGAATCACGACCAGGCCTGCCTTTAACGCTCCTAAATATACTTCATACGCTTCAATTAAGCGAGGAATCATGACAAGCACTTTATCGCCTTTTTCAAGCCCTTGCTTCAATAAAGCGTTTCCAATCCGGTTCGCACGTTTGATTAAATCACCATATGTAATCTCCCGCGTTTCCCCTTGTTCGCTTTCCCATTTCAATGCGGTTTTATCAGGATTAGCCAGCGCATGCCTCTCGATTTCCATCGTCAAATTATAGCGTTCAGGAGCGATTAAATCTTCCCGTTTCATTTTCGCCAACTCCCCTTTTATCGATAATTAAGCAAGAACGTGCTATTCTTTCCACTCATATTATACAAAATAATTTTTATATTTTGAATATTTTTCAAAAAATAAAAGGCGGGGATATCCCGCCTCCGTAGCCATATATATTCAATTAAAATGTTTGTTGGGTACCGCCTAATTGTTGTTGCGCCAAAGCAACAAGGCGTTTTGTAATCTCGCCACCAACAGAACCGTTAGCGCGAGAAGTAGTGTCAGCGCCCAATTTAACGCCAAATTCTTGAGCAATTTCGTATTTCATTTGTTCAAGCGCTTGTTGTGCTCCCGGAACAAGCAATTGATTTGAAGTGTTGTTACGTGCCATATGTTTTCACCTCCTTGTATCTATAGAATGCGTGAAAACATATGGCCTCATACATTTATGATTTTGGTAAATTTTGAGATTTAGAATAGCTGTTCAAATTCATCTTCTGTTGCGAAGTTTTCATCGATCACCATCGTTTCCGTATTCGCAACCGCCTTCTCTATTAGTGGCTGCAAATTGACAAAACTTTCATAATGGACCACTTTTTCCTTCTTTGGTTTTGTTTTAGGTGATCTTGGCGTAAAAATGGTGCAGCAATCTTCATACGGCAAAATCGAAATATCATGCGTATCGATTTTCTTAGCGATCGCGATAATTTCTGTTTTATCCATCGATACAAGCGGCCGCAAAATCGGTGTTGTCGTGACATCGTTAATGACAAACATGCTTTCAAGCGTTTGGCTGGCAACTTGGCCAAGGCTTTCCCCTGTCACAATCGCAAGCGCGCGGTGACGCTGGCGCAACGCATCGGTGATTTTTAACATCGCTCTTCTCGTTGAAATAAGCGAGTATTCGTTTGGCACTTGTTTATAGATAGCTTGCTGCACTTCCGTAAAAGGAACAATGTGGAGCTTTATTGTTCCCCCGTATGTGGTTAATTTTTTTACTAAATCCACTACTTTCTGCTTCGCCCGTTCGCTTGTAAACGGCGGGCTGAAAAAGTGGACCGCTTCTATCTCCAATCCGCGTTTCATCGCCAAATACCCAGCAACAGGGCTGTCGATTCCGCCAGAAAGCATGAGCATCGCTTTGCCGCTCGTTCCCACCGGCAATCCGCCAGGACCAGGAATATCGCGGCAAGTCACATATGTGCCATCATTGCGAACTTCCACACGGACGTTGATATCAGGATCATGTACGTTAACCGTCAATCCGTCTGTATTTCGCAAAATATAAGCGCCAATTTCATGATTCAACGCGTCGCTTCCATACGGGAATTGCTTATCCACTCTCCGTGCGCTCACTTTAAACGTTTTCCCTTCATGAGGAAGCTGTTGGACAGCCGCCAGCGCGGTCTCTTTTATTTCGTCCAATTCATTATTGCACTTCATCGCCAAACTAAATGAATGGATGCCAAACACCGTTTTTAATTTGTCAATAATCGGTTCATGCGGCTCCCCGTTTAGCAAAATGTACATGCGGTCACGCATATATTCAATTTTAATGTTAGGAAATGCACGAAGCTGTTTCGCGACATTTTGTTTCAAACGCCGGACGAATAAGTCGCGGTTTCGTCCTTTTGTCGTCATTTCTCCATAGCGAATTAAAATACGATCATACTTCATAATCTTTACTTACCTCTCTTAAATTTTCGATTGCCTTCTTCATTGCGGAGATGGCTGTCGGGATTTCTTCGAGCGTATTTTCAAAAGAAAGGCTGATGCGGATGCCGCTTTCTGCCCGGCGATCATCCACCCCCATCGCCAGCAATGTTTTACTTGGTGCCTTCTTTTTCGACGAACACGCCGATGTTGTAGAAACAAAAATATCGTGTTTCTCCAACTCATGGACAAATACTTCCGGTTTAATGCCGTTTAGCGAAAAGTTAATAATATGCGGCGCCGAATGCGCTAACGGCGTATTGATTTGAATAAAAGGAATCGTTTTTAATGCATCTATCCACGCTTGCTTGACTTCAAGCAAATAATCGATTTGTTTATCATATTTTTCCAGTGACATCCGCAGCGCTTTTGCCATCGCCACAATCGCTGGAACATTTTCAGTCCCAGAACGGAGCTGCATCTCCTGTCCTCCGCCGGCGAGCAGCGGCGAAAGCCGGACTCCTTGGCGAACGTATAAAATTCCTGCACCGCGCAATCCATGAAACTTATGTGCCGACATCGTGCATAAATCAATGTGCGCTTTTTTCATATCAAGCGGCACTTTGCTTATCCCTTGCACACGATCGACATGAAAAATCGTTTTCGGATACTGCGCTAGCAATGCCCCGATCTCTTCAACGGGCTGAATGGCGCCAACTTCGTTATTGACATGCATGATCGAGACGAGAATCGTATCATCGCGCAGCGCCTTTTTAACCTCCTCGACAGTGACGAGGCCGTTTTCGTTCACTGGTAAATATGTCACTTCAAAGCCTAACTGCTCTAATTGTTGGCAAGTCTCTGATACGGACGGATGCTCAATCGCTGTTGTGATAATATGGTTGCCGCGATGGCGGTACTGCAACGCCACTCCTTTGATCGCAAAATTATTCGCTTCCGTTCCTCCAGATGTAAAAATAATTTCATTTGGTTTTACCCCTAATGCGGCGGCAATTTGCTCACGAGCCTGCGTTAACAGCCGCTCCGCTTTCATTCCTAATTCATGAAGCGAGGACGGATTCCCAAAATATTTTGTCGCCACCGTGACAAACGAATCGACCACTTCTGGAAACGGTTTGGTTGTCGCGCTGTTATCCAAATAAATCATTACGTCCATCCTCCGATTATATTTAACAAATCATACGCTAGTAAATATAATAATAAAGAAATGAACTGAACATCAACCGAAACACACTATACTAACATTATTCGCAAAAAACCGATAAATATCTGCACATGATATTTATCGGTTTTACAAATTATTCATTCTTTCTTGGAACGTTCTTCGTGAAAAATTTGCTGAACGCGTTGAAGCGCGCCAGGCTCCACTTTTTCCAAAGCCGCTACCGCTTGCTCCAGCGCCTGTTCGTAATCGTAATGGCGAAACAGATACTCGGCTTCTTCCAATCCTTCTTTTACGCTCGGATAACGGCGGCGGTACCGGTTTCCATATTGAATCACTTTTTCAACAAGCGATGCTTGCTCAATCATTGCCACCGTCCGCTCATATACGCGCTGAACAGCTGTTTCCGCTTCCTCCAGCGCCTGGCTCACGGCAGGCATATTGAGCGGCTTTTCCTCTAAGCGCAGCGCAACTTTCATTAAACTATCTTTCGCCTCGGACAATTGTAGCTCATACGATTTCGGAAGTCCCGGCAACCGGCTTTTTTGCACAAGCCGCAGCGCCTCAGACAGCTTCTTCTTCATCACATCCAGCTTTTCGCGAGCAACCAGCTCGTCTTTTCGCAGCGTTTGCAGCGTCTCGCGAAACTGTTCATGTTCTTCTTTCATCATTTCTATTTGCGCCAACAGCTGCTCCAATTCTTCTTTTAACAGCGAATAAGCGGTTTTCGCTTCTAAAACGCGCGCATGAATAATTTCAAACCGCTTCATCAACTGATGAATTTGCTTTTCAATGCTGCGGTATTTTTCCAGATCTTTTGTCGATAGCTGGTAGCTTTGCTGCACAAACAGCGTTTCTTCGCTTGTTTCTTTCGCTTCTTCATTTAACGCGTTTAACATTTCGGCGATACGGGACATTTCCGTTTTGATATAGTGATGGGAAGTTACTTCGTTTTCCAATAAATCATATAGCGTATCAATTTCTTCTTTTATCTCAATAACCCCTTGTTTTGCTTCGTCAATCCGCAAATCACGAATCATTTGCAGACACTGTTCCATTCTTTTTCGCTTTTCCGCTATTTCCCGCTCGATTTGCAAATGATCGAGAATGTAGCCTTCCTGCTTCATTTCCCTATACCCATCCAAAAGCTCTTCCAGCTGGGCCGGAATCGTTGTCTGGCACTCTGTTAACAATTCCGGAATATCGTTCATCATCACCGTAACGTCGTTTAGCTCTTTTTTTAACGAAAGAACAACTTCCCGCGCCGCCAAATAATTTCCTGATTCCGTTAATTTTTCAAAATCTTGAAACTTTGATTCCATCTCTTCCAACTTTTCGTCGAGTTTTGCCGCTGCAACTCCAAACGTGTATCGATAAGCCAAGAGCGTTTTTTTCGCGTCGCGATACGTCGTTCTTAATTCTTCGATTTCCGTACGATTTTGCTCCTCGCTGCCGATCAATTCATGCACTTCGTCAATAATAAGCTGAACTTCTCCTTCCGCCTGCCGCAAGAGCTGGTCGATTTCGCGCAACACCGCTCTTGCTTTTGCATAACGGTATTTATCCAGCAATTCTTCTGTGTCGAATAATTTTTCTTCAATATTAGGCAGCTGAACAGCCACAAGGTCGTCCCACTTTTGCCGCCATTTTTCAAACAATTGCTCCGTTTCTCCCGTCATATTCAATTGCTTTACTTTCGAAAGCTCATCGGGCACCGGCCGATTCATAATCGAAACTTTCCATGCTTCCAATCGATCAATTTCACCATACATTTTTTTTCGATACATGTGGTTATATATCATTACTCCGCCGAGAAGGAGTAGCACGATAATTGCGATTTCCATCAAAAAATAGCCCCCTTGCACCCGAGTTAGTCACCATAAAAAATGAGGTTCATTGAGAAGGCAATCTTATTAACATAATGTTTTTTCAATGTTTTTATGATACCATGTTATCGACGTTTTTTGACCAAATTTTTTATTTTTTTAACAGAAATCTTCAATTTTCTTGTTATCACATGCAAAAGGAGTGATGCGTTTTGCGGGATGGCCACGTGCATACACCGTTTTGTCCGCATGGAAGCAATGATCCGCTCGAACAATATGTAGAACGGGCTATTATGCTTGGATACAAGGAAATTTCTTTTACAGAACATGCCCCTCTTCCGGAAGGATTTATCGATCCAACGCCAAACAAAGACAGCGCGATGCGCCGCGAACAACTTGACCGATATTTAGAAGCGCTAACCGATTTGAAAGCACGTTACCAAAATGACATCATCATCCACATCGGCCTTGAAGTCGATTTTATTCTCGGTTTTGAAGAAAAAACCGCACGGCTTCTGGAAGACATCGGACCGCTGCTTGATGACAGTATTTTATCCGTGCATTTTCTTCCATGTAATGGGCAGTATGTTTGCATCGATTACAGCCCGGAAATGTTCGCCGATATCGTAACATTATTCGGATCGGTCGACAACGTATATAAAGCTTATTTCGCCGCAGTTTTGCAATCGATCCGAGCAAACCTTGGCCCGTATAAACCAAAACGCATCGGCCATATTACGCTCATCCATAAATTTCAAAAGCGTTTTCCGTGCCCTGTTCCCATGACAGCATCGTTATTGCGCATTCTTGACGAAATGAAGCGATATGATTATGAGCTAGACTATAATGGGGCCGGCGTTTCTAAACCGCTTTGTTTGCAGCCGTATCCCCCAAATTGGGTGATCCGCGAGGCCATGAAACGAAACATCCGCATCGTATATGGTTCAGACGCACACTGTGCTAACGATTTGCACCAAGGCACAGACGTCATGCTAAAAGAGGCATTTTTCGTTTGACAATTTCCTATAACTCCCATAAAATTATCTCCAATATAAACAAAAAAGGAGGCGAGAACAACATTGTTCCATACTATCGCATATAACGGAACGCGTGAAGAAAATTATGAACTTGTCATCCAACAGCTGCGCGCACTAATCGAAGGCGAATCAAGCTTCATCGCTAATTTGGCCAATGCTTCGGCTTTATTGAATCAATTCCTCGAGCAAATCAATTGGGTTGGCTTCTATTTAACGGAAAACGATGAGCTAGTGCTGGGACCATTTCAAGGGCTTCCTGCCTGTGTGCGCATCCCGTTTGGCAAAGGCGTTTGTGGCACCGCAGCCAAAAACAGAAAAACTATCATCGTTCCCGACGTCCACCTTTTTCCAGGACATATCGCCTGTGACGCCGCATCCCAGTCAGAAATTGTCGTACCAATGGTGAAAGACGGCAATGTCATCGGTGTATTAGACATCGATAGTCCTGTCAAAAACCGCTTTGATGAAACAGATCAAAAATATTTAGAGAAATTCGTCGACGTCATCGTAGCGACATTATAAGAGAGAGACGTATGCGAGAAGAAAGGAATCCGAATGAACGGATTCCTTTTTATGCTTTATATTGGCGGGAATAGTCTTTCACAAAGATGCAATTTTTTCCTGCTCTTTTTGCCATATAAAGCGCCTCGTCAGCACGTTTAAATAAATCTTTCGCTTCTTCTGAATGATTTTTTTTCCAATACGAAATGCCGCAGGAAATCGTTACAGGCGGATGCGTTTTTTCCCTCACTTTTTCCGAAAGGCGGCGCGCAACCGAAATCCCCGCGGCTAATGAGACTTTCGGCAAGTAAATCGCGAGCTCTTCTCCGCCCCAGCGGGCGCCAATGTCGCCAGAGCGAATATTATCGCGGATAATATCGGCAACTTGGACAAGTATATCATCGCCTATTTGATGTCCATATGTATCATTAACTTGTTTAAAGTTGTCAATATCAACTAAAATAAACGTCCCAAACGCATCATGAATCATCGACTTTTTGATTTGCTCATCTAAATAGTGGCGGGAATACAGCTTTGTCAAATAATCAGTAATAACGAGGTTTTCCAGCTCTTCTCTCAGCATTGCGTTCGTAAACACAAGGGTGGAATGTTGAATGAGCGACTGCAGCAGTTTGAACATTTCAAACGTAAAATGATATGGCTCCCGATGCAAAACAATCGAAATTCCCCGCAATTCTCCATTTTGCACCATAGGAGCAGCCATTAAAGAGCGATAGTCGAAAACGGCAAGAGAATCGTGAACGCTTGTATCTCCAACGAACGCGATATCTTTTTCCGTTTTTATTTTCTTTTCCACAAATTCAATATACTTTTTCGATTGGCGGGATTGAAAAAACGGAGTACTCCCGGGCAGCAGCTCCCATTTTCCCCCTTCAAACCAGAAAAAACCGACTTCATCGGCGTAAAACGATTGCTTAATTTGCTTTACCATAAATTCAATCGCGTCTTGAAGCCGCAAATTGGCATTCAGTTGGTGCATCGTTTCCGTAATCAGTTGCAAATCCGCAACAAACCGGCGAGACTGCTCATACAACCTCGCGTTTTCTAACGCGCTTCCCGCCGTATTGGCTAACAAAGTGATAAAGTTTACTTCTTTCTTAGGAAACTCCATAATGTGGGGAGCGATGATCTCAATCACGCCGTAAACTCCTTGTGCCCCTTTAATCGGTGCATACAAAATCGAACGGCGCTGCGGGATCGAGTCTTCAAACTGAATTCTCCCCGTCAAAAAAGCTTGCATCGCTGCCATATTTTCTTCACTTTCATCAAAAGCGATCGTTTTAATTGGCAAATATTCATGGTATTGAATATCGTGTGATAAAAACAAATAGTACGTGAATGACGGGTATACTTGTTTAAGAGTGTTAATAATTTCTTCGAGCACGTCATCAATTTTCATCGATGAGTGAATTTTCGCAGCAAACCGATGAAGCTGCTCATAGCGTTTTTCGTCGCTAAGTCCTTGTGAAATCATTTTGATTTTCCGAAAAAGCTCTGAAAAATCATGCTTAATATTCTTTAACATCTGCTCACTGAACAAATGGCGCTCGTCAAACACAAGCTGTAACATTCCAAACGTTTCTTCGGAAAAGCGAAGGAAAATCCAGGCAGTTGTATGTTCGTTCTCTTGCTCAATCCGTATCGTTTGCTGCTCATCGTCCATCATCGCAGCTATATCGCCAGGCGGAACAGGGTGTCGGGGGAATGGGTGATTTTCTCCTTCATTCGTCGTTGCTTCTGGATAAAACGCCTTATTTAAAGGATCAAAAACAAAAAAAGTAACTTGTTTCAACATCAGTTCTTCTTTAAGTAATCGAAGCAACTCCGCAATCACATTCGAAAAATTTCCATAATCGTCATATTGTAAAAACCAATGGAAAAATTCTTGTTTAAAGGCCCTGTATAATTTTTCCTCTTCCAATTTCATAGCCCTTTTCACCTAGACCGATGTTCTCATTCAAATAAGAATGGAGTATATGCGAAACTTTTCAAAAAATTACATCTTGTATTATAGCATATTATTTGGAAACAAGGAAAATAAAATATTGACTTTGCCCTATAAAAGTCATATAATGTCCTTTGTGTAAAATATAGCAGCCTTAGTGCTCACCTTTATGGTTCATTTTGTTCCTCATATAATCATAATGAGGTGTATCGCGTAACTCTTAGCTGCTAGAGCGAGGATACATGAAAACAAAATGGCCATAATTGTTGACGCACGTCTGCTTTTATTTTACCCGAATAAAAGCAAAAGGAGGAGCAGTAAATGGCTCGTTATACAGGCCCAATGTGGAAAATTTCTCGCCGCCTAGGGATTTCCTTAAGCGGTACAGGCAAAGAGCTGCAAAAGCGGCCGTATCCGCCGGGTCAGCACGGTCCAGGTCAGCGCAGAAAACTTTCGGAATATGGTCTGCAATTGCAAGAAAAACAAAAACTTCGTCATATGTACGGCGTAAACGAACGCCAATTCCGCAAAACGTTTGAAGAAGCTGGCAAAATGCCTGGTAAACACGGGGAAAACTTCATGATTCTTTTAGAATCCCGTTTAGATAACCTTGTGTACCGTTTAGGCTTTGCGCGCACTCGCCGTCAAGCCCGCCAGCTTGTAACACATGGCCATATTTTAGTTGACGGAAACCGTGTCAATATCCCGTCTTACCGCGTCAAACCTGGCCAAACAATTTCCGTTCGCGAAAAATCTCGCAACCTTCAAGTTATTAAAGAAGCATTGGAATTAAATAACTTCGTGCCAGATTATTTAACATTGGATGCGGATAAACTTGAAGGAACGTATACTCGTTTGCCTGAACGCTCTGAATTGCCTGCTGAAATTAATGAGTCGTTAATCGTTGAGTTCTACTCTCGTTAATGCACACATCCCTTCAGATCCAGTTCTGGAGGGATTTTTTATGCCCAATTTAGCGCGAAGTCCCGTCACTATTTTTATTCTGTTTCGCGGCCGGATTCCCTCTTTCTTCTACAAATAAAAAACCCGGGAAAACCGGGTTTTTTATTTGTAGCGAATTAAATAATATTTTTTCTTTCCGCGGCGGATAATCGTAAAGCGCCCTTCGATGCGGTTTGCTTTAGTGATGACCGCGTTGACGTCTTGCATGCGCTCTCCGTTGATGTAAATCGCTCCATTGGCAATATCCTCCCGCGCCTGCCGCTTCGATGGCACGATCTTTGCCATGACCAGGAGTTCCACTAGCGGAACTTCCTCCCCTTCATATTCAAAGGAAGGAACGTCCTTAAAACCTTGTTCAATTTCTTCGGCGGTCAATTGTGACACGCTTCCGCTAAAAAGCGCCTCCGAAATGCGAACGGCCTGTTTCAATGCATCTTCTCCATGAACGAGTTTTGTCATTTCTTCCGCTAACGCTTTTTGCGCTGCCCGCTGTTCTGGAGCTTTCTGCAACTGTTTTTCCAACTCTTCAATTTCTTCTTTTGATAAGAACGTAAAGTATTTTAAATATTTAATGACATCGCGGTCGTCTGTGTTAATCCAAAATTGGTAAAACTCATATGGCGACGTTTTTTCTTTATCAAGCCAAACGGCTCCGCCCTCTGTTTTCCCGAATTTTGTTCCATCCGCTTTTGTCACAAGCGGAACGGTTAATCCGAACGCTTTTGCATCTCCTTCTGTTTTTCGGATTAACTCCAATCCAGCTGTAATATTTCCCCATTGGTCGCTGCCGCCGATTTGTAAACGGCATTGTTCGGTTTGGTACAATTTTAAAAAGTCCAATGATTGTAAAATCATATAGCTGAATTCCGTAAAGGAAATGCCTGTCTCAATGCGCGATTGCACCGATTCCTTCGCGAGCATGTAGTTGATTCCGAAATGTTTTCCAACATCGCGCAAAAACGAAATAACATCTAATGATCCTATCCAGTCATAGTTGTTGGCGATTTTCGCCGGATTTTCTTCCGCGTCAAAATCTAAAAATCTTGCCAATTGCTCTTTAATCCGATTGCTCCACTGTTGCACCGTTTCTTTCGGATTTAAGGTGCGCTCGCTTTTTTTCCCGCTTGGGTCTCCGATTAACCCGGTCGCACCGCCGACAAGCGCAATCGGACGATGTCCAGCCAACTGAAAGCGGCGCAGCGTTAAAATCGGCAATAAATGCCCGATGTGCAAGCTGTCAGCCGTCGGGTCAAACCCGGAGTATAACGTCACTTTTTCCTCATTCAGCAGCTTCTGAAGCCCTTCCTTATCGGTGACTTGGTTAATCAATCCGCGCCATTCCAGTTCCTGCAACAAATCCATTTCATCCACCCCACTTTTTTATTTTTTTCCATAAAAAAACGTCCCTTAATCGAAGGGACGAATGACAATCGCGGTACCACCCTACTTAGAAAGCATAGCGCTTTCTCGCTTCATTGCAATAACGGCAAACGCCGTCTTTTGCTACTTGGACAATCCGTTCGCAAAAGCTGCTCGAGGAGGTAATTCGTGTTTATCTATGTGCTAGTTCACACCGGCCACTAGCTCTCTGAAAACAGGGAGATAAACACTACTCGTTCCTGTCATCGCATTTTATATATGTCGGTTTTGATATACATGTTTTTATCATACTCACACCCATTTGTCAAACCGGATAAGAAAGAGATTTTTTCTCCCATTCACGCCGCAATCTTCTCCCAAAAATATGATATACTGTGTGTACATTCATTTGTCGTTTACTGTTAGGGGGAATGCTCATGGAGCATGCAAAACAAACATTTTCCCTTAAGAAAGCATGGCGTTATTTTCTCATAACATATGAAGTATGCTGGAATCTTTTCCTTCTTTTTCTCATTTTCGTCCTGTGCGCCGTTTGTTTTGGTGTTGGGCTTGGCGCCGGATATTTTGCGTCTTTAGTAAAAGATATGCCGCTTCCTTCGTATCAGGAAATGAAAAAAGATGTTTATGACTATGAGGAAACGACCCATATTTATTTCGCCAACAATGTTTATCTTGGAAGTTTTCGCACGGATTTAGAGCGGGAAGAAGTCAAATTAGAAGATATATCCCCTTACGTCATACAAGCGATTATCGCAACAGAAGACGAATACTTTTACGAACATTACGGTGTCGTTCCAAAAGCAATTATCCGGGCCTTGTTTCAAGAAATCACCAACTCGTCAACACAGACAGGCGGCAGCACGCTGACGCAGCAGCTTGTCAAAAATCAAATATTAACTAACGAAGTGTCGTTTGAGCGGAAAGCGAAAGAAATTTTACTCGCGCTTCGCCTTGAAAAGTTTTTGAGCAAAAAGGAAATTTTAGAAGCCTATTTAAATGTCGTGCCGTTCGGCAGAAACTCATCCGGGCGCAACATTGCCGGCATCCAGGCGGCAGCCCAAGGCGTTTTCGGGGTGAATGCGAAAGATTTAAACCTAGCCCAAGCGGCATTTTTAGCCGGCCTTCCGCAAAGCCCTTTCGTTTACACGCCGTTTACAAGTGACGGAAACGTGAAACAAGACTTATCCCTGGCGCTGCAACGCATGCACACGGTGCTAAAGCGCATGAAACAGGCAGGCTATATTTCCGAAAAGCAATATCAGGAAGCATTGCAGTATGATATCGCCAAACATTTCGCTCCGCCAAAGCCATCACCGTTTGAGCAATATCCATGGCTGACGATGGAAATTGAAAAACGCGCGAAAGAAGCGTTAGCCGAAGTTTTAGCCAAAAAAGACGGTTATGAGAAACAGCAGTTATGGCAAAACGCATCTCTTTATGAACGCTATTTGGCAAAGGCAGAAAAACAGCTTCGCCAAAACGGGTATCACATTTATACAACGATTGACAAAAATATTTACGACCGCATGCAAAAAGTGGCTGCCAATTATCCATATTACGGAAATGACATCATTCAATACGTAAAAGACCAGCAGACAGGCAAAATGGTGGCAAAGCGGGAACCTGTCGAAGTCGGCGCTATCCTCATTGAAAACAAAACAGGGAGAATCATCAGCTTTGTCGGGGGAAGAAACTACAAGCGGCAGCAGCTCAATCATGCGACACAAGCATATCGATCAAACGGCTCAACAATGAAACCGCTGCTCGTATATGCGCCAGCCATGGAAATGGGCGTTATTCAGCCCGGTTCCATTATCCAAGATACAGAATTGCACATCAAGGTAGGCAAACGATATTACACGCCAAAAAATGCGGACGGAAAAACACATGGTTTCGTGTCTGTCCGCCGCGCCTTGCAATATTCTTACAACATTCCGGCCGTGCGCACATACATGCAAATCATGAACAAACATCCAGTAACATATTTGCACAAGATGGGAATCACCAGTGTCACAAAGGAAGAAGAAAAACACGTTGCCTTGGCAATCGGCGGAACAACGAAAGGAGTAACCGTCGAAGAAAATGTTAACGCCTATGCAACGTTTGCCAATTATGGAACATTTATTGATGCGTATTTAATTGAAAAAATCGTATCAAAAGATGGCCAAGTCATTTATCAGCATCAAAGCAAACCGGTTCCCGTCTTTTCACCACAAACATCATATTTAATGATTGATATGATGAGAGATGTTATCCGGCATGGCACGGCGTCCTCTATTCCAGCTTATTTAAAATTCCAGGCAGATTGGGCCGGAAAAACGGGAACGGGGCAAAGTAATAGAGATTCATGGTTTGTTGCGACAAATCCGAATGTTACATTTGGCGTTTGGATAGGATATGATATTCCTGCACCGTTGCAGTCAACCTATAAAGGGTTATCCTACAGCAAACGCACCCAGCTGTTATGGGCGCAATTAATGAATGCAGCTTATGATGTAAAGCCGCAGCTCATCGCCCCAAAAACGCGGTTCAACATGCCAGGAGGCATCGTCCGGCGCACATATTGTACTGCCCCAGATCATGCCCCATCTGATGTATGCAAAAAAGCTGGATTCACTTCTGACCTGTATAACGCAAAATTTGCGCCAAAACAGTAAGAAAAAAGCTGATCGAGAACCGATCAGCTTTTTTCTTAATCTTCCATTGTCGACAAATCCCCCGTTGGTAAATTGAGTTCCCACGCTTTTAGGACGCGGCGCATGATCTTTCCGCTTCGCGTTTTTGGAAGTTTGTCGCGGAATTCAATTTCCCGCGGCGCTGCATGTGCCGCCAATCCTTTTTTGACAAACTGGCGGATGTCTTCTTTCAGCTCCTCTGACGGTTTATATCCTTCCCGAAGCGAAATAAATGCTTTAATAATTTCCCCGCGCACCGGATCCGGTTTGCCGATGACGCCTGCTTCCGCGACCGCCGGATGTTCAACCAGCTTGCTCTCGACTTCAAACGGACCGACGCGTTCTCCGGACGTATTAATAACGTCATCAACACGGCCCTGGAACCAGAAATATCCGTCTTCGTCCATATAAGCGGAGTCGCCGGAAACGTACCAATCGCCGATGAAATACGATTCATATTTTTGCGGATTGTTCCAAATCGTTTTCATCATCGACGGCCAGCCTTTTTTGATCGCCAAGTTCCCCATCCGGTATGGCGGCAGTTCATTTCCTTGATCATCAATGATGGCTGCTTTAACGCCAGGAAACGGCCTTCCCATCGAGCCTGGCTTGATTTCCATGCAAGGATAGTTACAAATGAGATGAGCACCTGTTTCCGTCATCCACCATGTGTCGTGAATGCGGCGCTGGAACACTTTCATTCCCCAGCGAATCACTTCTGGATTCAACGGTTCTCCAACGCTAAGAATATGACGGAGCGAACTTAAATCGTATTTTTTCACAATTTCGTCTCCGGCGCCCATCAACATGCGAAACGCTGTTGGCGCGCTATACCACACCGTCACGCCAAAATCTTGAATCGCTTGATACCACGTATCCGGGCTGAAACGTCCCCCAATAATGACGTTGGACGCTCCGCACAACCACGGTCCGAAAATGCCATATGACGTTCCTGTCACCCATCCCGGGTCAGCGGTGCACCAATAAATATCATCTTCTTTTAAATCAAGCACCCATTTTGCCGTTTGATAGTGCTGAATCATTGCATTGTGAACATGTAAAACCCCTTTTGGCTTTCCAGTGGAACCGGATGTATAGTGCAAAATAAGCCCGTCCTGGCGATCGACCCATTCAATATCGAAATGCTTGCTTGCTTCATTCATTCGTTTCTTTAAATCAATATACGGACCTTCTTCAACAATGTTGTCCCCGACAAGAAAAACATACTTCAGCGCAGGCAGATCGTTTACTGGCACCCGCGGCAAAAGTTCCGGAGTCGTTACGATCGCCTTCGCCCCGCTATCCTCCAAACGGTCACGCACCGCGCCTTCCATAAACGCCTCAAACAGCGGCCCTGCAATCGCGCCTGTTTTAATGATTCCTAATACCGCAAAATACAGCTCCGGCGAACGCGGCATAAAAACAAATACACGGTCCCCTTTTTCGATCTCTGCTACTTCTTTCAATACGTTTGCCACTTTGTTGGACAATTCTTTCATTTCTTTAAACGTATACTTTTCATTTCTCGACGCATCGCGGTAATAAAGCGCCACTTTATTTTTTCGGAACGTTTCCACATGGCGGTCAATCGCCTCATATGCCATATTGACCCGTCCTGTTTCAAACCAGGAAAATTCCTTTTCTACTTCCTTCCAGTCAAAATTTTTATATGCCTCTTCATAATTTTTTAAGTTATAATCCCCTTGTACGACCGGTAGCACTTCTGTTTTCATTCTCCAAATCCCCCTCGTGTAAGTGTTTACAACCCTATTATAGTATATATCTTATAAATTCTCAATTTTTTAAAAATTTAACTATTAAAATTTTTTTCAAATTTACTTATCGTATTTTCATGTATAATGAAAACAGAAGAAGAAATTCCAGGTGGTGACCTAATGGAACATAAAAAGACATATAATGCAAAAGAATTAAAGACCCCGAAGGGAACGCTGATTATTGAAGGCCCGGTACCCGCAGAAAAACTAGCAAGCTACGAATTTCACCACGATTTGACATCATTCCGCCAGCCACCGCAGCAGCATCAAGCGCTCATTGAGATCGCCAAACTCCCGGAAGGAAGAATCATCATCGCCCGCCATCATCAAACAATCGTCGGTTATGTTACATTTCTTTACCCTGATCCGCTGGAACGATGGTCGGAAGGAAATATGGAAAATTTAATTGAATTGGGTGCGATTGAAGTCATTCCGGAGTTTCGCGGCTATGGCGTGGGAAAAAACTTGCTGATTGTATCCATGATGGATGATGCGATGGAAGATTACATTATTATTACGACAGAATATTACTGGCATTGGGATTTAAAAGGAACAGGATTAAACGTATGGGAGTACAGAAAAGTAATGGAAAAAATGATGAACGCTGGCGGGCTTGTTTGGTATGCAACAGATGATCCCGAAATTTGCTCCCATCCAGCTAACTGCCTGATGGTCCGCATCGGGAAACGGGTCGATCAAGAATCCATCCAAAAATTTGACCGCCTTCGCTTCATGAACCGGCACATGTATTAAACCATCTTTCCTGACAATAAAGAGGTGAAGAAGAATGCTCGTCGAGCAAATCATGAAAACACCCGTCATTACGCTGCAACCGACAAACACGATTGCCGAAGCGATCCAGTTAGTGAGGCAACGCCGCATTCGCCATATTCCGATTGTGGATGGCGACGATCATGTCGTCGGCATTGTGACCGATCGTGATATCCGTGATGCAAGCCCTTCCATCTTCCATTTTCATGAACATCTCGAAGATTTGCAAAAACCAATCAGCACGATTATGAAGACAGATGTCATCGTCGGGCATCCGCTTGATTTCGTTGAAGAAGTGGCAGCACTGTTTTATGAACATAAAATTAGCTGTTTGCCTATTGTTAAAGATCGCAAACTTGTCGGCATCGTAACAGAGACAGATTTATTATATACGCTTATCCAGCTGACTGGTGCGCATCAGCCAGGCACGCAAATCGAAATAAAAGTTCCAAATGAAAGCGGGATGCTAAGCAAAGCAGCCGCGATTATCGCCAAAAGAAATACGAATATTTCCAGCGTTCTTTTATATCCGGCTGAAGAGAAAAATTACCAAATTCTTGTATTTCGCGTGCAAACAATGAATCCGATCGGAATCATCAATGATTTAAAAAATGCCGGCTATACTGTGTTATGGCCGAATTTGCCGGGGGTTTCGTCATGAAAAAAGATTGCGTATTTATTTACAGCGAAGATTTCCTCCGATATAAATTTCATGACGCGCACCCGTTTAACCAGCTGCGTGTCAAGCTGACATACGACTTATTGCGCGCAATGAACGCACTGGAAGATGAGCAGATCATCGAACCAAGAATCGCGACGGACGAGGAACTCGCCTTGATTCATGATCAAACATATATTGAAGCGGTCAAAGCGGCCGGAAAAGGGCAGCTGCCTGAGCATACCGCCTTAAACTACGGGCTGGGAACGGAAGATACGCCAATTTTCCCAAATATGCATGAAGCAAGTGCATTGTTGGTGGGAAGCACATTAACCGCTGTCGATTATGTGCTATCCGGAAAAGCAAAGCATGCGCTAAGTTTGGGCGGCGGGCTTCACCACGGCTTCCGCGGCAAAGCATCCGGATTTTGCGTTTACAATGATAGCGCTGTCGCCATTAAATACATTCAAGAAAAATACGGGCTTCGCGTTCTTTATGTTGACACGGATGCCCATCACGGAGACGGCGTCCAATGGGCATTTTATGATGATCCTAACGTATGCACTTTTTCCATTCACGAAACAGGCCGCTATCTGTTCCCGGGAACAGGAAACATTAACGAGCGTGGGCACGGAGCGGGATACGGCTATTCCTTTAACATTCCTGTCGATGCGTTTACAGAAGATGAATCCTGGCTTGACGCTTATACGCAAGCACTTCGGGAAATCGCTGACTTTTTCCGCCCTGATGTGATCTTGACGCAAAACGGGGCGGACGCCCACTATTACGACCCGCTTACCCATTTGTCGTTAACAATGAAAACATACCGGGAAATTCCAAAGCTTGCACATCAAATTGCCCACGAATATTGCGACGGGCGTTGGATCGCGGTCGGCGGCGGCGGTTATGATATTTGGCGCGTCGTCCCACGGGCATGGGCGTTTATTTGGTTGGAAATGACAGAACAATCAAATGTTTCTGGTAAATTGCCAGAAACATGGCTCAAAAAATGGCAATCTCTCTCCCCTATCCCGCTCCCGCAAGAATGGGACGATCCGGAATCGCTATATCCGCCGATTCCGCGCAAAGCGGAAATTACCGAAAAAAATGCGCAAACCGTCGAAAAAGCGTTATATTTAATTCGCAGCCAACGGCAACAAACAAACGGATACCAGTCCAACCATTTTTAAAAAACATCTATAGGATGCACTTCCCTACGAGTGTAGTGAAACACGAAAAAGGGGCTTACCGAAACGGTAAGCCCCTTTTTTCGTTCGTTATTTCGTTGATTCGCGATATTCAATGCGATGCGGCAAAACGACAATATGGTTTTCCACATTTTCTTTATTCATATACTTGGTCAATAAACGCATCGCAACCGCACCGATATCATACATCGGCTGCATCACGGTCGTTAAACGAGGGCGGACCATCGTTGCAAGCCGCGTATTGTCAAAGCCGATCACTTCTAATTGGTCAGGAATGCGAACGCCATGGTCTTGCGCGCTATGGATCACACCAAGCGCCATCTCGTCCGTTCCGGCAAAAATGGCGGTTGGCTTTTCCGCTAACTCCGCTATTTTTTCATATGCCTCAATACCAGAATCGTACGAATTGTCTCCTTCGATGACAAGCTCTTCATCATACGTTAATCCGTGCGTTTCTAAAGCGCGGCGATATCCTGCCAGTTTCTTTTGGTTGATCGGGTCATCCGTTGGCCCGGTCACGTACGCAACCCGCTTATTTCCTTTTTCCAAAAGATAGGCAACCGCTTCAAATGCTGCTTGTTCGTAATCGATGTTCACCGACGGAATGGTGTTATTCGGTTCAATTGTTGCCGCCAATACGATTGGCACAGGGGATTTTTGAAACTCGTTGACATGCTCTTCAGTAATGTTCCCGCCCATAAACAAAATGCCGTCCACTTGTTTCGCAAGCATCGTATTGAGCAAATGCAACTCTTTTTCTTTATTTTGGTCAGAGTTGCTTAAAATGATATTGTACTTGTACATCGTCGCAATATCTTCGATTCCGCGCGCCAATTCTGCAAAAAAGATGCTGGAAATATCAGGAATAATCACTCCGACAGTCGTTGTTTTTTTGCTAGCAAGTCCCCGTGCCACCGCATTTGGCCGGTAACCAAGGCGTTCAATCGCTTCCAGCACCTTTTTTCTTGTTGATGGCTTCACATTTGGGTTTCCGTTCACGACACGAGAGACAGTTGCCATCGACACGTTTGCCTCTCGCGCCACATCGTAAATGGTTACATTCATTTATTTCACTCCTCTTTTTTTTATAAATAAACATCGATTCTTTTATGTTCATCACAGCAAATATTCGTTTATGTAGCAATATCATACGATACATTATCGCCGAATCGCAACGAGTTATCAACTATTTTGCAAATGTTTTCACAAACAATTCACTATGCGCCGGCTTTCTACATAAATATTATACCCATCCTTGATATAATGATAACTCGTTCTCATCATATGTCACATAATAACATAAAAAAATAAAGATCGCAGCCGCTGCTTATGCAAAGTGCTCAAAAACAAACGGCGCTTAACAGAAAATCCCCCCTTCAGCGAACCGCCAAAAGGGGGAACATTTATTCCGTTACGCTTTTACCATTTGCCGCTGGAACGATCTTACTTCCTCCATAAACTCATTGAATTGCTCAATATCCATTTGCTGCGCTGAATCTGATAACGCCACCGCTGGATCTGGATGCACTTCCGCCATAACTCCATCCGCACCGATCGCCAACGCTGCTTTCGCGCAAGGAATCAATAAATCGCGGCGCCCTGTTGAGTGAGTGACGTCCACAAGCACAGGCAAGTGCGTTTCTTTCTTTAAGATTGGTACTGCAGAAATATCGAGCGTATTTCTTGTCGCGCGCTCATACGTGCGAATGCCGCGTTCACAAAGAATAATTTGACCGTTTCCTTGCGACATAATGTATTCTGCTGCGTTAATAAATTCTTCGATCGTTGCCGCCAGCCCGCGTTTAAGCAAAATCGGCTTGTTCACTTGGCCCGCCGCTTTTAAAAGTTCAAAGTTTTGCATGTTGCGCGCGCCAATTTGAATCACATCAATATAGTCTAGCGCTACTTCAATATCCGCAGGGGTGACAATTTCGCTAATTACCGCCAAATCAAACTCATCGGCAATTCGTTTTAAAATTTTTAACCCTTCAACCCCTAATCCTTGGAAATCGTACGGAGATGTTCTCGGCTTGTACGCACCGCCACGAAGCAGCTTTAACCCTTGCTTTTTGACAGCTGCCGCCACTGCTGCGACTTGTTCATAGCTTTCCACCGCGCATGGCCCCATAACAAAATATTGCTTGCCGTCGCCAATTTTTTCCCCTTTCACATCGACAATCGTATTTTCCGGATGTTTTTTCCGTGATACAAGCAATGCTTTACGGTGATCATCTTCTTGCAGTTCAAGGCCGGCTTTAAAAATTTCTTTGAAAATATGTTGCAACGTGGACGTTTCAAACGGTCCGTCGTTGTACTCGGAAATCAAATCAAGCATTTTTCGCTCACGTACAGGATCGTAACGGTGCGTTCCTTGCGCTTCCTTGATCTTTCCTATTTCTTGAACAAGGCGTCCTCGTTCATTAATTAATTTTAAAATTTGTAAGTTAATCTCATCCACCTTTGCTCGCAGCTCATCTAATCTCTCGTTGCTCATATCCTTCATCCTTTCTTTCATAATGGTTTGGCCCACGTCATCCAAATGACTCGAGTCACAGACTTGTGATTACTTATTTTTTAATATTAGTCATTATTATAATAGAAATAAAGAAGATTGTCACCAAAAAATACTTTATTTATTAAACGCTTTTAAGCGATAAAGCATTTTGAAAAAAGCACGAACATAAACCAATGACAAAAAAGGGCAATAAAAAAGCATGAACCAGCACAAGGTTCATGCTTTTTTGCGTCCGGATGCACATGCATGAAAGCATAATGCGCACGCAGCGTTATCCTTGGCACCAGAATATCAGCCGCTTCAAACTTTTGATTCGAATAGCCTTGGAAATAAAAGAAACAAGCGATGGCGTCAGCCGCTATTCACCGTATTTCCAGCACCATCGCCGTCCTTTCCATTTCATGGGCCGGCGCATTCGTTTCGCCATGCGAATGCCCGCTCTTACGGCGCTTGCATGATCTGCTTTTTCAAGGCATCATACGTGATATTCCAATGCGATGTGTGCCACGCGACAGCCCCATTTTCAAACAAAAGCGCCTGCGGCGATTCATGTTTTACGCCAAACGTTTCAGCGATATAATTCGAAAGCGGACGTGCTTCTTGCACAAACAAATAATATGTATCCACTTCCGGATAGTCGGCAACAAACTTTTCATATTCTTGAAACGCCGCTTGGCTTATCGGACATGTTAGACTATGTTTGATAAATAAAAACCGTTCCCCATTTTTCAACACTTCTTGAAATTGTTCTATTGTCTCCAGTTTCTTCTTTCCCATTTCGATCACTCCGTTTCATTTTGTCTTTGCAGTTTTTGTTCTGCATCATCGAACGCTTCTTCCGCTTCTCTCAGCAATTTTTCGATATTTTCCGTCTCATCCGCCGCTGAAACCGAAATCGACGGCGCTTCCGCTTCAGAAGAGGCGCGCTGCGAATCTGCTTTTCCAATTGGAATAAACTTCGTTACTTCTTTCGTTTTTTCCTTCGCTACTTCTAACCATTCCGTCGCTGTTGTTTTCACTGGCTCCAATTTCCCTGATTCATTCATTTCCGCAATCCACTGTTTCCCTTTTTCGCTTGTCAACAGCAGTGTTGCCACCGCGCCGGCGATCCCGCCGACAATCGCTCCCAGCAAAAAGCCGCCATTATTTTTTGCCATCTAACATAACCTCCTTCACCTTTTTTTGTCTCCTTTCCTTCCATTTTTCCCATATTTCCACAAAAGCATTTCCCCATTGCATAATTTTTACCACTTTTTCTTGGTGCGTTTCTACCTGTTTTGTCACAGATGCGGAAATTTGCTGCAGCGAACGGTTGAACGATTGAACGGTAGAGCTGACATCACTGACAGCGTGAACGAGCGAATTCAATCCTTCCACCTTTTTTTGCACACCGTCAGCAAGTGCGTTTGTTTTTTTCAACAGCTGCGTCGTTTCAGCGCCGATGCTTTGCACTTCTTTATCCATATGGTCGATGGCCGCCGTCAAACGGCGAAGCGCTTCCTGCAATGTCGTTAACGTTCTTGCAAGATAGACGACCAATATGAAAAAAGAAACGGCAATCAGCGCAATGCTGGCGTATAAGATAATTTTCACTTGGCTTCCTCCTTGCTAGTATTCCTCTTTTCAAACGTTCGACGTCTATTCGACAAATTCCTGCAAAGATACTCGCAGAGAAACCGATACCATCGTCAGGGCGCGCTGGCATCCTGGGGACATTCCGATCATGTCCACCTAAGCGGAGCGAAAGCCGCTAAATCCAGCAATGGTGAGAAAAAACGAGCCGGCGAATCGATGCCAAGCTCGTTTTTTCTTAAGCTATACCGAACGGACCGTCCGCTCGTATGCTTCTTGAAACTTTTGAATATCTCCCGCGCCCATAAAAATTAATACCGCGTTTTCATGTTGCTTTAGCACGGATGTGTCATTTTCTTGAATAAGCCGGGAATTCGGGATTTGCGCTTGCAAATCTTGAATCGATAATTTGCCGTGATGCTCGCGGGCAGAACCAAATATATCACATAAATACACTTGGTCAGCTTGCTGCAGACTTTCGGCAAACTCCCGCAAAAACGCTTGCGTCCTCGTATACGTATGTGGCTGAAAAATCGCGACAATTTCGCGTCCCGGATATTTTTGTCTCGCCGCATCAATCGTTGCGATAATTTCCCGCGGATGATGGGCATAGTCATCAATTAAAATTTGGTTGCCAAGCACTTTTTCACTAAAACGGCGTTTCACGCCTTGGAACGTTTTTAACCGTTCTTGAATAATGTGGACATCGATCTCTTCATAATGGCAAAGCGCGATAACAGCAAGCGCATTTAATACGTTATGGTCACCAAAGCGCGGAATTTCAAATGAAGCGAAAAACGTATTGCGAACAAACACGTCAAACGACGTTCCTTCTGTTGTTTTCACCACGTTGCGCGCTTGGAAATCATTATCATCGCCAAAGCCGTAAAACAGCACCGGCACTTTCGCTTTAATTTTTTGTAAATATTCATCATCTCCGCAAGCGATAATCCCTTTCTTCACTTGCAGCGCCATTTCTTGGAACGCTGAAAATACATCATCGATATTGGCAAAATAATCCGGATGGTCAAAATCAATGTTTGTCATAATTGCATAATCTGGAAAGTAGGATAAGAAATGGCGGCGGTATTCGCATGCCTCAAACACAAAATATTTGCTTCCTTCGATTCCTTTTCCTGTTCCGTCACCAATTAAATACGATGTGGAATGCGCCCCTTGCATCACATGGGCAAGCAAACCGGTCGTCGACGTTTTTCCGTGCGACCCCGCCACTGCAATGCTTGTAAATTTTTGCAAAAATTCTCCTAAAAAACGATGGTACCGTATCACCGGAACCCCTAATTCGTAAGCAGCTTGGATTTCCTCGTGCGTATCAGGAAAAGCGTTGCCCGCAATCACCGTATAACCCGGTTTAATATTCTCTTTGTTAAAGGGCAAAATGGGAATCCCTCGCTCCTCTAATGCTTTTTGTGTAAAAAAACGCTTCTCGACATCTGAACCTTGGACCGTATAGTTCATATCATGAAGAACTTGCGCCAATGCGCTCATTCCTGTTCCTTTAATGCCAACAAAATGATAAATAGTCATAACAAAGCCCTCCAACAATCGTCTATCTGTAAGACAGTATATGACGTTTATCTTGTTTTGCCATTTACTTCATTTAACGATATGTATCTCACATCTTATCATTATAACACTGTTTTCTGCGAAAAACTATGAGTGCAGCGAAAAAGAAAACTGACGGGGGATTCCCCCTATCAGTTTTCCCTGCCAGCGGCCTTCATTTCCGATCATCCACTCTTTATTTCAACGCGGATGTTCCGTCCGCTTTCCGGTTAATGATAATCGCCGGTAAAGCAAATAGGCATTTTGCTGACGCCATATGATGTCATTAAACACACACTCGATCATATCATACTATTTTCTTGCAGCTTCGCCAATTCCTCTTCCGTAATCAACACGTCCCGCGGTTTGCTGCCGCGCGCTTCCGAAACAATGCCTTGTTCTTCCATCATCTCGATTAGGCGCGCCGCGCGATTATAGCCGATGCGGAAATGGCGTTGCAAGCTTGACGTTGAAGCTCCTCCTTGCTGTACGACAAACTCGCAAGCTTCATAAAAAAGTTCATCTTCTTCGTGATTGGCGACCGTCTTTTTGGCAAAATCATCTTGCTGAAACAAATAAGAAGGCGCCATCTGCGCTTTCACATGGGCGACGACCCGCTCAATTTCTTCGTCTGATACGAAATTGCCTTGCACACGCACCGTTTTCGAGGAACCATTTTCTAAAAACAGCATGTCGCCACGTCCAAGCAATTTTTCCGCGCCGTTAACATCGATAATTGTCCGCGAATCGACTTGCGAAGAGACAGAAAAGGCGATCCTTGTCGGGATATTCGCTTTGATAAGCCCAGTGATGACATCAACGGACGGGCGCTGTGTCGCCACAACTAAATGAATTCCGCACGCCCTTGCTTTTTGCGCGATGCGGCAAATCGCTTCTTCGACATCCGCCGGCGCTACCATCATTAAATCGGCCAGCTCATCGATGATAATAACGATATATGGAAGATGGTGTTCAAGACTGCCTTTCTGTTTTACGAGCTCATTATATCGTTGAATGTCACGGACACCTGTATGGGCGAAAAGTTCATACCGCCGCTCCATTTCTTCCACCGCCCATTTCAGCGCCCCCGTTGCCGCCTTCACATCGGTAATGACCGGGCTGACCAGATGCGGAATATCGTTATATGGAGCAAGCTCCACCATTTTCGGGTCAATCAGAAGCATTTTCACTTCATGCGGAGCAGCTTTGTATAGCAAACTGACAATCATCGCATTGATGCATACGCTTTTTCCTGATCCTGTCGCTCCAGCAATCAATCCGTGCGGCATCTTTTTTAAATCGGTGACCACTGGCATTCCCGATATATCAAGCCCGAGCGCAACCGTTAATGGAGACGGGTTATTGCGAAATGCATCACTTTCTAAAATTTCCCGGATAAATACAGGGCGGCTTTTTACGTTCGGGACTTCGATGCCGATCGTGCTTTTTCCGGGAATCGGCGCTTCAATCCGGATATCTTTTGCCGCTAAGTTCAGTTTAATATCATCCGTTAAATTCGTGATTTTGCTTACTTTGACTCCAAGGTCTGGCTGCACTTCAAACCGCGTTACCGTCGGTCCTTGTGTCGTATGGACCACTTTGGCGCCAATGTGGAAGCTGGCAAATGTCCGATTCAGCCGCGCACATTGTTCGCGAATCCATTGTTCATCGCTTTCTTGCCTTTGCTGCGGCCGTTCCAGCAGCGATAGCGGCGGGAAGGCGTATCCATTGGCCGGAGACTGCTTTTTTTCTTCCCATTTTTTTCGATCTTGTTTTAACATGATCACGTTATATGGAATGCGAGAACGTGCCGCACGGGGCTCCTGTTTGTCCGTACGATGGTCATTGGCTTCAGCCGCATCGTCCCTTGCCTCTTGTAAAATTGTTTCTTTTTCCTCTGTCTTCGCTTCATCTTGCTCGCCTTCTTCGCCTTTTGCCGAAGGGAATTCTCCATCTTTTTCTTGCACATCATCGTTAACGAACTCTTTTTCGTTCTCCTCTGACTGTTCTAGTGACACTGGTGCACGAATGCTGATTTCGTCTGTTTTTTCTTTCGGAACAGATGGCAATATCTCCGTTTCCTCTTCTCGCGAACGAGACGGCAGCTCCCATTCTACCACGGGCTCGCTTTTTTTCATTGCCCGTTTATATCCATAAACGGGCGACGGCACATCAGAAGGACGAAACGGCTTTTTTTCCAAATCATCCAAACTATTTTGCCGGCCTTCGTCCACATGCCTTGGCAAATAATCAGAATGCTCCTGACGAAATGAGGGATGTCGGCGTTCCGGCACCGGCTCATCCGGAATAAGCGGAAAACGAAAGTTCCCTTTTGGATATTGATAGGCTATCTTGACATCCAATTGGGAAGAATGCTGCTTTTTCCGCGACGGAACGTATTGTTCTTCCTCTTCTGTTTCCAACAAATAACGAATGAAACGTTTTAACCATTTCACCGCTAAACCGACCACACTTTCTTTTAAATTCGTTTCGGAAAAAAAGTCACTAGAATCGATCTAGTGACTATCATCGCATCACCAAGTGAACGGCTGCCCCACTTCATATTCATCGGATAATACTAAAATGCCTTTTTCTTGCGGGGCGTTTGGCAATTCCAATTCGCGCGCGGAACAAATCATTCCGTACGATGGAACACCGCGCAATTCTGCTTCTTGAATGACAAGTCCGCTCGGCATCACCGCGCCGATTTTGGCAACAACGACCTTTTGCCCCGCTTCCACATTCGGCGCGCCGCATACAATTTGCAATGTTTCTGTTCCGACGTCCACTTGGCATACGCTCAATTTATCCGCATTTGGATGTTTCTTTTTCTCTTTCACATAGCCAACTACAAATTTTGGCGAAAGATCGGCTTTAATCGTTTCGTTCCATCCGTTTTTTTGCAATATATCGTTAATCACGGAAACGAGGCTTTCGTTCAGCTCAAGCAAGCCGTTACCGTCAAAATGATGATAAGCAGAAGCTTGAAAAATATTATATCCTGCCGTCTCTCCTGTTTTTTCATCAAAGATGCGGACGACATCTCCTTTTCTTTCAAACGCCCGCTGCTCTTGCGGAATCGGCTTTAATGAAACGAGCAGCACATCGCCGACTCCTTCGCGGTTATAAAATACGTTCATCTTCGCACATCCTTTCTTCTTTATTTTTTACGATAGTTTTTTCCTAAAATAAAAATCGGCTCAAGTTCTCCATCTTCATATAAAAATGATAAAGCGGTTATCGGCACTCGTCCACTCGCAAAAAAGCTCATCGTCATTTGCGCAAGCACATCGTATCCCGCTTCATTTTGCAAATCGGCAATAATCAGCACATCTTGATGAGGCACAGCAAGCGCCATCGTTCCCGTTATTTTCTTTCTCATCTTCGCTAAAAATGGCTCGTTTAAAATGCGGCTTGCGTCATAGCCGTCATTGGTATTTACGAAATAAAACGTATTTCCCGCCACTTTGTCCTCTTTGATATTCACATCCAGCGACCGAACGTTGAAACGGGCGATTTCTTTTATTCGTTCTTCGTTCCATTGTTCTTGTTCCAACATCTTTTTGTCGATCAGCCGATACGCATTTCCCAAGTCAAGCGCATAATAAATGCGGGTTTCCGCCGTATGATCGTCATAAAGAAGCGGAATTCCTTCTTTTGTCTCTGTCGGAAACGACGTCGAGCGGATGACCGGGTAAATATCTTTTTCTTTTCCGGAAAGCGTATGGTTTTCATGCATCGTATTAAGCGCTTGTTCCACGTAATATACAATTTCGTCAACCGCTTCGTCTTTTTGTTCATGCCATTTTGCAATGACGCCTGGAAGCGAGATCGTTACCCCTTTTTTCGTTTTTTTATCTTCAATGCGGAGCGTGTCCTTTTTTCGGTCAAATTGAAACGTCCAATCATTGCGGGCAAGCTTTTTCTTTATTTGTTCATACATTTGTTTGCTATCCATCGATGCGCCCCCTATGTTATGACAAGCCGCGGATGAACCGTTCGACTTCCTCTTTCGTTTTGCGGTCCCGGCTGACAAACCGGCCTAACTCTTTGCCGTTATCGTAAGCAATAAAGCTTGGAATGCCAAAAACATTTTCTTGCTGGCATACTTCAAGCAATTGGTCGCGATCAACGTAATAAAACTCATACTCGGTAAAAGTCTGCTCGATTTCCGGCAAAAATGGCCGAATAAACCGGCAGTCTGGGCACCAATCAGCGGAAAAAACGAATATCGCTTTTTTGGTGTTTTTTATTTCCTCATATTGTGCCGCTGTTTCAATCGATTTCATCCATAAAAACTCCTTTCCGTGTCTTTTTTATAATATCGCGAATCAGCGATTTTGACAAAAAAATTCATACTGCCCTGCTAACAACTGAACAATATGACAAAACATGACGGATCGATCAACATAGCCGTTTGTAAAAACGCCGATCGCCCCTTCATGACGGCGGATGTTTCTTTTTCCTGTATATTGCGCCATGACGTCGCCAAGCTCCCTGCCAGAACGGATTTCGCCCGCCACTTCCAAAGGAAGCGGAATGCGCGCCCCGCCGGCGGTAATCACGGTGCCGTCACGGTCGACAAGCGCTCCCCAATTACAAAGCCATAGTTCCCCGTCTATCTCCATCACGCCGCCTTCCAAGCCGATGCCAATGTCCGCATTTTCTTTTGTTAACGCATGTTTCGCCCGATTCATTGCCCCTTGGCGCGTTTCACGGTCGGAAAGCGGCTGGGCAGAAACATCAGATGGCACGTCCGTTGGCACAAGCGCATACTGTTCCGAAGAAAAAACCGATTTTACTGCCATAATTTTCGCTGGATTGGTTGTACCGATGGCAATTCTTTTCATCGCTTCTCACTCCTTTTTACGGAAAAAGAGAAGCCTTGTCAACCAAGACTTCTCACAGTGCTTAACTATTTTGCTTAATGGCATCGACGGTTGCTTTATCGCACCGCTTGACAAGCTCAATAAGCAGCTGCTTTGCTGCCGCATAATCATCGACATGAATGATCGACGCATGTGTATGAATATACCGGGAGCAAATGCCGATCACCGCAGACGGCACCCCGCTGTTGGCGATATGTACTCTTCCAGCATCCGTTCCTCCGCCCGGCGAAACGAAAAATTGATATGGGATGCCATGCGTTTCCGCTGTATCTAATACAAATTCACGCATGCCGCGATGGGTCACCATCGAACGGTCATAAATGCGGACAAGCGCCCCTTTTCCAAGGTGGCCGAATTCTTTCTCGTCTCCGGTCATATCATTCGCCGGGCTGGCATCCAGCGCGAAAAAGATATCCGGCTGAATCATCGTTGCGGCGGTTTGCGCCCCGCGCAATCCGACCTCTTCCTGGACAGTTGCTCCCGAATATAACACGTTTGGCAGTTTCTCCTCTTTCAACTCTTTCAACAATTCAATGGCCAGCCCGCATCCGTAACGATTGTCCCACGCTTTCGCTAAAATCTTTTTCGGATTGGCCATCGGCGTAAACGGGCAAACCGGCACAATTTGTTGCCCCGGCTTAATCCCCATCTTTTTCGCGTCTTCGCGGTCATCGGCACCTACGTCAATCAGCATGTTTTTGATCTCCATCGGTTTGTTCCGCTGCTCCTCGCTCAATAAATGCGGCGGAACCGAGCTGATAACGCCAATGACTGGACCGTGATCGGTAATAATTTGCACGCGCTGCGCCAGCAATACTTGGTTCCACCAGCCGCCAAGCGGTTGAAAACGAATCATGCCGTTATCGGTAATAGCAGTGACCATAAAGCCGACTTCGTCCATGTGCCCCGCGACCATCACAATTGGGCCGCTTTCATCGCCGCGCTTGACGCCAAAAATGCTGCCAAGCCGGTCTTGCACCACTTCATCAGCGTATTTTTCCAGCTCTTTGCGCATAAACTTCCGCACTGCATGTTCATTGCCCGGCGCCCCTGGCAATTCGGTCAATGTCCGGAACAGTTGAAGCGTTTCTACATTCATCGTCCTTGGCTCCTTTTTTCTTATCATTTCTATTGTAGCGAACAAGCGAATCTTTTTCCACTTTTCTTACATACATGGACGAAATGAGATATACTAAACGATAGATAAAAAACAGCGGAGGTTTCATTGAATGAATTGGAAAAAATTTATCATTGGCGCAATTACCGGCTTTGCCGCCGCTTATGCCGTCTCAACGCAGCTCAAACAGAGAATGATTTCTGCAGAAAAAGCACTTTCGCTGGCAAAAGATGCCTTGCAGCGCCATGGAGCAGTTAGCGGTTCATGGATTCAAGCAAATCCGGAAACATATGAAAAAGACAATGTCATCTACACAGTGTACAAAGGTGGCGTTTGCCGCGACAATCAACAATACGAGTTTGTCATCGACGCTTATACAGGAACCATCATCGACACGAATCCGCTTTAAACATCGCACAGATGCCCCGGCTTAATTATGAGGCATCCCGCAACGTTTTCCGGTGATTCAAAAATCACCGGACTGCGGGTGGATTTGGCGCAAAGGGCCCTTTATTCATCTTGGGATCGCTTAATATGGGCAATGATATTTCCGTGTTCATCCCATTTAAGCGCCCGATAATGCGCGTCGTGATAAAACGTAAACCATGCCTGTTTTTCAATCGCATACGGAATCCATTTTTGTTTTTCGGAAATCGATGTCATTGGATAATCATCGTATGCCATCACCCATAATACATTTTGATGGGCGTGCGTTGCCAGCAGATCGGCCATATGAATCGCCATTTCTCCGCCCGACTCCATAATAATGATCGAATGCCCGTTGCTATGCCCTCCTGTATGTACCATTTTGACACCGCTTGCAATTTCTTTCTCTTTTTCAAACGGAACGACCTGTTCGGCAATCGGCTCCCAATTTTCTTTCCAATACGTATTGCGTGAGCGGATGTTCGGCTGCCTCATCTCATCCCATTCGATTTGTGATGTTATAATTTGCGCGCTCGGAAAAGCCGAAACGAGCCGACCTCCTTCCCATTTTGTCAAACCGCAAGCATGGTCAAAGTGCATATGTGTCATTAAAATGATATCAATATCGTCCGCCGTCAGTCCAAGCTGCTCGAGCGACTGTTCCAGCTTTGCTTCCTCCGTTACGCCGAAATTCCGCTTTTGTTTATCCGATAGTTTGCCGTTGCCAATCCCTGATTCAATCAAAATATTTTTTCCATCCGCTTGTACGAGAATTGGATCGGTGCGCAATTGGATTTGATTGTTGTCGTTAGGCGGATATTTTTCCGACCATAGCGGCTTTGGCACTACCCCAAACATCGCTCCGCCGTCTAAATGGGTCACCCCTCCGTTTAACCATGTCATTTTGATTTTTCCGATTTGCAATTGTTCCATTTCCTATCACCTCATTAATAGTGTACCATTTTAGGAATATTTCGAAAACAAAAAAAACAGGCTGCCTCTTTTCCTAAGAAGCAGCCTTTTGGTTTATGAATGGCGCTGTTTTGGCGGATATTTTACTTCACAGCGGTAAATGCGGTTCCCTTTTGCCGAAAACTTTTCTTCGTATTCTGTCATAATATTTCCTTCAAAATCGCTATTGTGCAAATCCAAACTTACGTATGTCAGCACTAACCCGTATTGCGAAAAACTGACAAGCGAATATTCGAAAAAACCTTGGTTATCGGTTTTAAAATGGATTTCCCCTTCATCCACCAACACTTTCTCATACAGCTCCAAAAATGAGCGATATGTCAACCGCCGTTTTTCATGGCGTTTTTTCGGCCACGGGTCGGAGAAATTTAAATAAATGCGCTCGATTTCGCCCTCCGCAAAAAAGTTCGGCAAATCTTTTGCATTCACATTTAGTAAACGTAAATTCGGCAATTCGTTTGCAATAAGTTTATCAAGCGCGGAGACAAGCACGCTCGGGTACAGTTCAATGCCAATATAGTTAATGTTCGGATTTGCCTTTGCCATTTCTGTTATAAATTTTCCTTTTCCGGTGCCGATTTCGATATGAATCGGATGATCATTGCCGAACAGCTCATTCCATCTTCCTTTATATTCCTCCGGATGTGGAATAACGTATTGCGGATATGCAGCAATTTTTTCTTTTGCCCATGGTTTATTACGCAGACGCATACGGACACCTCTGTTTTTTTGTTCATCGTTGTCAACGATATCATGAATAAGCATCATCGCGCAAGATGATTCGATCCAACCGGGCATAAATTTTTATCTCCATAAAAAAACACAGCCGTGCGCACGACTGCGAAAAACGGTGATAAAAACACACATACAAGCGCATATTAAAAATGCACCGCATACTTTTGCAAAGGATGGTGGTCCTTATTGCCACTAAACCATGAGCATCAAATCACCATATTAAAAGATATTTTATCGGAACACGAAGCGGACTGCTGCGGCACTGTGTCCGAATGTGAACAAATTGAGCGGCTTGTAAAATCATTGATGGGAAACGACCAAGTGCATCCACAAGTAAAAAGCGTGCTTCCGGACATTTACGCATACGGACAAAACGGAAAGTACAGCGCTGACTTAAACTCCCATATTTTGTCCCATCAGCAACAATTATCGGAGTGGGTCAATCAGCTTACGTAGGAAATGCAACGATTGTTGCATTTCCTTTTCCGCTTTTTTTTTGTTTTGCCATATAAGCAAATAAAGTGTTTGCGCTATCGCATACCATTTCATGCGGAAGCGTAAATCGTCGGTTAACTCAAGACCGTAAAGCTCCAGCCAATCTTCCCACTTTTCTTCCGGAATATACGTGTAAAGCAGCATGCCAATATCGATCGCCGGGTCAGCGATCATCGCACCGTCCCAATCAATCAAGTACAATTTTCCATCTTCAGCAAGCAGCCAATTGTTGTGATTAATATCACAGTGACAGACGACGTACTCATCGCATTGCAGTGAAGACATATGCCGCTCGAGCCAATCAAGCGCCTGCTTTACCAACGGTTCTTCCAACTGCTGGCGGGAAAATTGCCCTTTTAGCTTTTCCACCATCATCTCTGGCAATAATGGCGTTTTTCCTAACCGTTTCAGCATCATCACTAAGTCTTTGGAACGATGAATTTTTCGCAATAAGCTTGCCACTTGTTCACTTCCCATATCTTGCGGCTTCAATTCTCTTCCGTTCAGCCATTGTTGTGCGGTAAACACATCGCCGTTTTCCAACCGTTTCGTCCAAATCAGCTTCGGGACGATGCCTTCCGCGGACAAAACCGCCAAAAATGGCGAAGAATTCCGTTTTAAAAACAACTTCCGCCCTTCATATTCCGCAAAATAAGCATCGCCAGTCGCACCGCCAGCAGGAGTTATGTCCCATTCCTTTCCTAGTAACTGTTCCAAAGCATGTTCACCTTCGACTTATAAAAAATAAGAGACAGCGATCACCTGATTCCGTATTTTCAGACAATAGCTGTCTTACTAGATTTTATATGGAATAGCTTTTTTTCGTCAATTCGCACTTTCGTGTCTGCAAACGTTGCTCCTTTATCCGTTCATTGTTACTTGTATTATAATGGAATACCGTCCCCTCTTGCAAATGTTTTATGCGCTTTGCAAAAAATAGGAAAATGGTCGCTTACGTTTGTTTAACAAGCACCCATGTCCCAATTTCATCCACGATGATGTTGTTATGAACGGAAAACAACGGAACCGTTCCGCTGCGCTCTCCGTCGCAAATGACATGCCATTCTTCGCCGTCAGGCAGAAAAACGGATTGTGCCTCCTCTTGGTTATGGTGAATGACAATAATGTCACGCCAAGGCCCGTACTGCTGCACACCGCGAAGATGGTACGCGATGACCGATGCTGGCGCCGGCTCAAGGAAAAAAAGATGGCTGTTTATCTCTGCTTCGGTAGTAAACCGGAAAGCACGGTGGGACTTTCGGAGCCGGATCAGCCCTTGGACATAGCGGATATCGCTTTCATGCTCGCTTTTCCGCTTCCAATCGATTTGGTTGATCGCATCGGGAGCGTTATAGCTATTGTCTATTCCTTGTTTTGTCCGGTAAAATTCCTGCCCGCTATGCAGAAACGGAATTCCTTGGGAAAGTAGCACGATCGCCGTCGCTAATTTTTGCCGCTTTTTTCTTGTTTGTTCGCTTTCATGGCCGTTAGCGATTTTCAGCTTATCCCAAAACGTATGGTTATCGTGCGATTCAACATAATTAACCGTTTGGATCGGATCAAGGAACCGCCCTTGTCTGTTGCGAACGCTTCCGCTAATCGCTATTTTCACTTTTTCGCGATCATTGGAATCGCCAAGCGCGAACCCCCGGTCAAGCGGCTGAAACGTACTCCCCTTGACACTGTCGCGGAAATAATCATTAAAATAGGCAATGCGCGGCAGTTTTTCCGCGTTTTGCATCGTCGCTTTCCGTTCAGGCGGAAGCGGTGTCGGCAAATCCCATCCTTCACCGAACACAAGAATGGACGGGTCGATCGCATCCACGATTTCGCGAACTGCTTTCATTGTGTCAATATCCAAAATTCCCATTAAGTCAAAGCGAAAGCCATCGACATGATATTCTTCCACCCAAAAGCGGACCGAATCCAACATCCATTTCCTCACCATTTTCCGCTCAGAAGCGATGTCGTTTCCGACCCCGGTGCCATTAGCCGGATTGCCGTATGCATCATAGCGGAAATAATATCCGGGAACAATTTTCTCAAATGAAGATTGTTCGCGGATATAAATATGGTTGTAGACAGCATCCATAATGACGCGAATGCCATGCGCTTGCAGTGTATGAATCGCACGCTTTAATTCGCGGATGCGGCTATACGGATCATGTGGGTTTGTCGCATAACTTCCTTCCGGAGCATTGTAATGAAGCGGATTGTATCCCCAATTATACTGTTGTGATGGATCGCGCTCATCCACCCCGCCAAAATCATGAAACGGAAGCAGTTCGACATGTGTCACGCCAAGCTCCTTTAAATAAGAGAGCCCTGTTGTTGTATGATTCGGCCCCTTTGTTTCCGGCTCGGTTAACCCTAAATATTTTCCTTTATGCGTAATCCCGCTTTCCGGGTGAATCGTAAAATCACGGATATGCATTTCATAAATAATCGCATCAGCTGGTGATAAAAGCGGAGGAAGGAGCGGCTTTTCCGCCCGCGTCTTCGCCAAATCGATCACGACCCCATGCTCCCCGTTGACAGAAACGGCCGCCGCGTACGGATCAACGGCTTCGCGCCACACATCGTTAACACATACAGCATACATGTAATGCATCCCTTCGAGATCGCCGGATACCGTTGCTGTCCATACGCCCTTTTCCAATCTCTCTAACGGCACATGCTTTTCTGTTTCCGTTTCCGGATTGATCAGCCTTACTTTCACTTCTGTCGCCGTCGGCGCCCACACTTTGAAAACCGTTTTCTCCGGCGTATACGCGGCTCCTAAATCACCATCATAAAAAAATAAGTCATCAAATTGCGGTGTCCGCACAACCGCTCCGATTTGCAAAGCAGCGGAGGCGCCTTGATGATCATAAATCACATAACGTTTTCCAAATTCTATCGGCATATTCATGATGCACTCGTATTTCATGATTGTCCCTAAATCCCATTCACGTTCCACCTGCAAAGAATGGCGCTCTCCATGCGGCGTTTCCAACGTAAATATCGGCGTTTTTCCGGCGCAATACAGCTTTGGCACTAATATCGTCACACTATTCATCGCGTCTAAATATGCCACAAACTCTTGATGCGCGCCAAGCAATTCAGGCCACCCCCTTTTTGTTGATGGAATCTTAGGAATTTGTATAACAGAAACCAGCAATTCCGGTGATCCAATCCAAGTTTGCTGAACGGATAATTAGGACACGTGATTCTTTTATTATATTAGCGTGCTATATCATATGCAAAGCATAAGAAATACGGTGCAATAGCGCTGATGGATGTTATCGTATTGCAGACGCAACAAAAAAAGGTGTAAATTAGCTTTACACCTTTTCCTCGTCCGTATTCCAGTCTGTCCGTATATCATAGTGGCTGTAGCAATGGCGCAACAGGCAAGAGGCCGCTTTTAATTGCACATGCTTTAACGGAATGGCCAATTTTCGCAAAGAAGAAAACCATTGTTCATAATTCCGCTTGTCGATAACATGGACATCGCTAAAAGCAGAACGGCGATAGTCAATATAGCCGTAACGATTGATCACCGCTTTTTTGATAGGAAAATCCACATTGTATTGCTTATATATGTCTGCCACGATTTTTCCCATCCGTTGCAACGCAATGGACGGATTAACCATTTTCTTTTCTTCGCCATTGATTATTTCCGCCCAAAAGCGGTCCGAGGATGCAATGATAATATTATCTTTCGCACCTTCCGCAAACGTAATGCACCATGTTGTCGTCGGGCTTAACAAAATGACATCTAATTCGACTGGAGCGTTTTTTACTAAAAATACCGGCTTATATAAACATAAATACGTATCAGGAAAACGTTGTAAAAAATACTTCAACTTTTCCTCATAATAAAACTTCTTATCCACTGCAGATTCATACCATATCGTGGAGCTCGCCCATTTTAATTGCAGCTGAAATATATTTTCTAAAAATAAAATTTTTAATTCATCGATATTTTTGGCCTCCGTTACGATCGGCGGCAGGCCTTCTTCCCCATCGATCGAACGGTTTGTTTGTGCTTCGGTTGTTTCTTCCTCCTGCGGCGAAGAACGTTTGAACCATTTTTTCATTTTCTCAAACAATGACGGTTCTTCCACCAGCCACTCCCATGTTTCATCAAGCTGAGGAAGGGCATCATTGCGTTTATTGCTTTCCCATTGCTCCTTCGTTTGTTCCCATTGTCTTTTCTTTAAGCGAATAAATTCGCTTGTGTAGCGATACACGTCCGTTTCGTATCTTGAAATATAATCTTGAAGCTTTATTAATTGACCCACACCTGCAACACTTCCTCCAATCAGACATTATCTTTGGAAAGCGGAAATAGAGCAAGCGCCTCATACTTCGGCGTCCGATCTAAATGGGTTTGATATAACACGATCTGGCCGACGGGGAACGTCTCGCTTACTCTTGGTTTCATTTGCAGATCCCTCAACTGAAACCCTTCATTTCCTTGCCATTTGCGTGCAATCGTAATGTGCGGAGTAAACGGCCGCTTTTCTAGCGAAAATCCGATCGCGGTACAAGCGGCATACACATCGCGTTGCAATGCAAATAGTTTTTCTTCCTTTTCCACTCCTTGCCATAAAATGCGCGGGGCTGTTCGATTGCCAAACATTTGTATTTCTGATAACGATAAGGCAAATGGAGCATGGCGTTTTGCCACTTGCCTTATCATTTGGCATAATTCCTCTATTTTTGCCGGCGGAACATATCCTAAAAACGCCAATGTTATATGATAATCTTGTTGATGCACCCATGTGCGGAACGGAAACGTAGCAGCGATTCCTTCTTTCCAATCTGCTATTTGTTTTTTTACTTCATCAGCGATAGGAACGGCAATAAAATAATGCGTTTTTTTCATGCTTTTTCACCTTTTCTGAAAGGGAATTTTTTGGCATTGCACAAACTGATTCCGATAAGTGAAAGCATTCCAACAAAAGTGCAAATGCTGAAAAATAAATATACATCCCCAATATGACCGCGGTCAAGCATATATCCGCCAATAAACGTGCAAAACCAAACCCCTAATCCGTTTCCGACCGCGGAATAAAGCGACACTGCCGTCGCCCTTACCTGCTTTGGCGCTATATCACGCACATATTGCAGCGCCGCAGGAATAACCAAGCCAACGGAAAGGCCTTGGACAACTGCCGTAATGTACACGAAAAAAAGCGGCGGCTCAAAAAAGTAAAATAACCAGCGCGCGCAGGACACAGCAGAAGCGAACATTAAAAGCGGAACCATCCCAAACCGATGAATAAGCTGATCAGCCATTTTCATGAACGGGGCTTCGCTTCCCGCCGCCAGCAAAAACGCTATCCCTATTCCCGTCAGCGTGCCGCCAAGCTGCTTAATAAATATCCCAAAATAAAAGTTATTCGCTAAAATAGGGCCAAAAATCAGAAATGTAGCAATCAGCAATAATACAAATTGCGGAATTTGAAACAGCTGCGCCATGCCCTGCAGCGTTTCTGACTTCATCGGCTGGCTTTCCTTTGGAAGCCGCCAAGCGAGCAATCCAGATAACATTAACATAGACGAAAACAAGTAAAAAATGGCAACAAGCGCAAAGCGGTCTGATAACCATCCGCCGACCAGCACGGCAACAGCGAAACCGATCGATCCCCATAAACGAATCGATCCATACTTTTTGCCGTTCTTTTGCACGTAATGAAGCGCGATGCTATCGGAAATCGGCACGATCGCGCTTTGCGCCGAGGCAAGCAAAATAGCCATGACAACAAGCCAGCGGTACTCGTCAACAAATGAATACAGCAATCCTATCAACGAAGTGGCAAACAGCGCAATGGTCAATACGAGAACCGGTTTGCGCGTGTAATCTGTAATCATTCCCCAGATCGGCTGCACAAAAATCGTCGTAACCGGACTGATGGACATGATCATTCCGATCTCCGCCCCCGAAAGGCCGGCAACTTCTTGTAAATATACAGATAAAAGCGGAAGCAATGTGCCGAATGCAAAAAATACAAAGAAATAAAACAGCGGAAATGCCGTTTTTCCTGTCGATTCTCCTTGTTTTAACGTCGCCTCCATGTCTGATACCGCATCCTTTCATAAAAAGCACCGCTCTTAAACAGAGCGGCATCCATCGTTCTTCTTTATCGTAACATATGTTTGAAAATTTTTCATTTGGCTAATTCGTAAATAGCTTGGGCATAAATTGCTGTTGCTTTCAGCAGATCATCAATAATAATATATTCATCCTTTTGATGCGCTACGTCCGGCCGTCCTGGAAACAGCGGCCCAAACGCTACTCCCGCTTTCAGCGAACGGGCGTACGTACCGCCGCCGATGGAAAGCAAAGAAGCGGGCTCTCCCGTCTGTTCTTCGTACACGCGCTGAAGCGTCCGCACAAGCACATGATGTTTATCGACATAATGCGGCTTCAAACCGCCAAAGCGTTCCAGCACAAAACCGTGCTGTGCGGCGATGCGCTCCAGCTTTCCTTTCATTTGTTCTATATCTGTTGTTACCGGATAGCGTATGTTAATGCCGATCTTGCCGCCAGATTGTTCATAATATGACAATATTCCGACATTCACCGTTAAATCGCCGGTAATCTCATCGCTATAAGCGATTCCTAACGCTTTTCCGCGAGAATCGGAAAAGAAATGGTCCGTCACAAAGCGGATAAACGATTGTGCTTGCGCATCTTGTGAAAGATCCGCCAGCCATTTCGCCAGCCATAAACCAGCATTTTTCCCGTTTTCCGGCTCCATCGCATGTGCAGAAATTCCTTCCAATTGAAGCGTAACAGCATTTCCGTTCACGACAACATTTCCGTTCATGTTCGTGTCATGAAGAAATTGGCGGTACTGCCGCGCGATTTCTTGTTGCCGGTCTGAATGGACGAGCAGTACTGCTTCAGCAAAATCAGGAACCATATTATAACGGCGGCCCGCCTGAAACGACTGCAGGCGAATCTCGCTGTCTTCGCTCGTTTCCGTCCGCTCCATGCGCAAATCGATATCGGCAATCCCTTTTTCCGCATAAATAATCGGAAAATCTGCATCCGGAGCAAACCCCATCGTCGGCATTTCTTCATGTTGGAAATAATGCTCGACACAGCGCCATTCGCTCTCTTCATCGGTTCCAATAATCATGCGCACCCGCTTTGACAGCGGCAAGCCAAGCTCTTTCACAATTTTCATCGCGTAAAACGCCGCCATTGTCGGTCCTTTATCATCGATTGCGCCGCGGGCGTATATTTTCCCGTCGCGGATTTCCGCAGCAAACGGGTCGCTTGACCAGCCATCTCCCGGCGGAACAACATCAACATGGCATAATATGCCGATTAACTCATCCCCTTGTCCGATTTCAAGATGTCCCGCAAATCCATCGACGTTTTTTACCGCAAATCCTTCTTCTTGCCCGCGCTGCAGCAAAAAACGCAGCGCTTCGTACACTCCTCTGCCAAACGGCGCTTCTTCTGTAGCATCTTCTTCATTGAGGACGCTCGGAATGCGCAATAACGCCTGCGTATCTCGAATCAGTTCCTCTTTCCGTTTCAATACTTCTTCCAGCCAATTGATGTTCACCGCAATTCTCCCTTTCTTTTTCCATTTTCTCTCGTTGTCACCGTAACATAAGCGCATCCATAAAGTCAAAGTTTTCTTTTTTTACGGGCATGTTACTATTGTATTAAAAAATATTGAAATATTTTGTTAATCTCAGCAAATCGGTAGCATTTTCCCACCTTTTTCGTGTAAAATAGAATAAAAACAACAAGATATAATCTCTCATCTTGGAAGTAGCGATGTTGTGCCATGCGAATTATGTAACGATAGGGAGTGGTCTTTTGAAACCTTCGACACATCGTATGCTAACACGAATTAAATCCGTCTACTTGTACATTAGCGAAAAGGGGACGGTGACGACACAAGAGCTTGTGGATGAGTTCGGCACCACCCCAAGAACGATACAGCGCGATTTAAACGTGTTAGCGTATAACGACCTAGTTCGCAGCCCGAGCAAGGGCAAATGGACGACAACCAATAAGAAGGTGCGGATATCTTCTTAATTGGTTCTAAGAAGAGAGAAAAGGTGAGAGGTTATATGCAAAAATGAATGAGCCTCAACATACCCAAAAGCGAATACACATTCCATTTTGGATAGAAAAAGGAACCTGAAAAAGGTTCCATTTTTTTGCCGCTTTTAAAGGCGGAATTGCTTTAACATCTTCACTTCTTTCTCGGTCAATTCCCGGTATTCGCCGACCTCCAGCGATGGATCAAGCGCAAGCGGCCCCATTTGAATCCGTTTTAAATAGACAACTCGTTTCCCCAGCGCCCGGAACATCCGCTTTATTTGGTGAAACTTCCCTTCCGTAATCGTCACTTCCACATCTGAACGAAGTCCCGATTTTAAAATAACAAGTTCCGCCGGCTTTGTTTTATATCCGTCGTCCAAAACAATGCCATGGCGGAATGACTCGATATCCTCTTCCGTCACCTCTCCATCGATGACAGCAAAATACGTTTTCGGCACATGCTTTTTCGGGGAAAGAAGCTGATGGGCTAATTGGCCATCATTCGTCAACAATAAAAGTCCTTCAGTGTCTTTATCCAATCGGCCGACAGGAAAAGGAGCAAACACGCGGTCTTCCTCTTCGAGCAGATCAATCACCGTTTCTTCCGCCATATCTTCCGTCGCCGAAATCACTCCCGGCGGCTTGTTCATCATTAAATAAATAAACTCTTTATATTCGACTTCCTCCCCCCGCACCGTCACCACTTGCTCGCTCGGGTTTACTTGCGTTTTCGGGTCTTTAACGATCATACCGTCAATTTTTACAACACCGGATTTTAGCAATTTCTTTACTTCTTTCCTTGTGCCAAAGCCCATGTTGGCAAGCATTTTATCGATGCGCAGCCCCATATGTTCACCACCCTTAAAAAATTTGCTCCTATTAGGCGTTTGTCCAGTCCGCATTCTCCCTAATTCCATACACTATGAAAGAAAAATGAAGAAAGGAGATTGACCCATAATGAATTATTATTATTATCCTCCAATAACAGACGATTATCGTCAACAACCAACTCAACCTTTTGGTCCTGGCTTTCCAGGAGGTTTCCCAGGAGGCTTTGGAAACATTCAGCAACGACTCGAACAGATCGAGCGGACGTTAGAGCGGCATAACGATCGTCTCAATCGTCTTAATCGCCGCTTGCAGCGCGTTGAGCGCCGGCTTGGCTTTCAGACAACGGAAGGATTTTAATCTTTCAAAAAAGAAGGCGGACTACATCGCCTTCTTTTCTTTTCTGCGCTGCAAAAAAGCAAACCGATTTCCAAACAGTGAAACAAGCAGCCCTGACCGGTCGCTGAAAAAGAAATACACCGCGGCGCCGATAAGCGCAGTAATCGCGACAATAACGATTGATTCCGCCGTTCCACCATGATAATGAAGCACCGATTTCAAAAGCATCTGTACAATCGCCGCAAAAACGGACATCAGCGCCGTTAACATTGCCATAAAAATAGTGCGACGTATGACAAACCGATACCGGTAGTTGGTGTATTTTTTTATAATCCATAAATTAAAGGCAACCGAAACGAAATAACCTAACATCGTTGCCAATATCGCGCCGATGGTCGCGAATTTTGTTATCAGAAACGTATTGAGAGAAAGCTTGACAAGAAGCCCCAACGTTAAGCTGACGACCGAAAAACGTTGTTGATTAATGCCTTGCAGCACGGCTGCCGTCACGGAAAACAAGGCGAACAAAATGGCGGTCGGCGCATACCAGCGCAGCACTTGCTCTCCAAGCGGATCATAGCTATAAAACGCAGCATAAACCGGGCCTGCAAGAACCGCCATGCCGGCAACAGCAGGCAATGTTAAAAACATTAATACTTGAAACGTTTGATTTAAATATTTCCGCAACGATTTTCTATCTCTTTCGACATACGCCTTTGTTATCGTCGGAATCAGCGTCAAACTAAATGATGTCGCCAATGTTACGGGAATAATGACAATTTTCTGCGCCCACATATTAAAAACGGAATAAGCATGCTCGGAAATTTTCCCAAGCCCTATGTTCGCCATCGCATGGTTGAAGGTAAACTGATCAACTAGCTGGTAAAGCGGCATCGCCAGGCCGACAAAAACGAACGGCGCCGCATAAAAAAACAATTCTTTGTACATCTCTTTCAAAGAAAGCGCCACTTGTCCGCGATCCCTCTTTAACAAATTGTCAAGATGCGGCTTCCGCTTCCACCAATACCAAAGGAGAATGGCAAGTCCGCCGATGGCGCCGACAAAAGCGGCAAATGTCGCCACACTGACAGCGGTGACGAGAGAACCTTGCAGCACGCGCAAAACGATGTAACAGCCGATCAGCAAAAAGGCGATGCGGACAATTTGTTCCACCACTTGTGATAGCGCTGTTGGCCCCATCGATTCATGCCCTTGGAAAAACCCGCGGATTAAGCTCATGACGGGAACGATAATCAGCGCAAAACTCACCGCGCGAATAACTGTCACAACGTCATCAATAGAATTGACATTGGTGCGTTCATCAATGACAAACGGAGCAATCCACGGAGCAATCGTATATAAAACAAGGCATGAAACAACGCCAGTGATGATCATTAACCGCAATCCCGAACGAAATAGCGTATAACCAATGCGATACTCTTCCAACGCATTATACTTCGACACAAACTTGGAAACCGCCAGCGGCAACCCTCCTGTAGCGAGGCTAATGAAAATTTGGTATGGAACATATCCATACCCGTAAAGCGCGCCGCCTTGTTCCCCCACAAGCTGATAAAACGGAATGACGTAAATTAAACCAAGAATGCGCGACAACATGACGCCGGCCGTTAAAATAAACGTCCCGCGCAACAATTTCGATGTAGACATATGATCCCTTCCCTAATTTGATCGCATTGAAAATGATAACTACGTTATTTTATCATATTTTTGATAAGGTCGAGAAATTTCCCCCGCTCCATTATATATAATACGGAAAGGATAGTGAAGAAAATGGCGTATGAAGTTGTTGTTATCGGGGGAGGCCCGTCGGGAATTATGGCGGCAATTGGCGCTGCTGAACAAGGAGCGAAAGTGCTTCTTATCGAAAAAGGGAACAAGCTTGGGCGGAAACTTGCCATTTCTGGCGGCGGGCGATGCAATGTAACAAACCGGCTCCCTGTCGATGAAATCATTAAACATATTCCTGGGAACGGACGGTTTTTATACAGCGCTTTTTCTGAATTCAATAATGAAGATATTATCCGCTTTTTTGAACGGCTTGGCGTGCAACTAAAAGAGGAAGATCATGGCCGTATGTTTCCGGTAAGCGATAACGCGCAATCTGTCGTGCAAGCGCTAGTAAACGAGCTAAGACGGTTGCATGTAGAGATCCGGCTTAACACGCCGGTGGCCGACGTAGAGTACGAGCAAGGAAAGGCGGTAGGCGTAACGCTACAAAGCGGGGAATTCATCGGCGCGAAAGCCGTTGTCGTCGCCGTTGGCGGCAAATCGGTCCCGCAAACAGGCTCGACCGGAGACGGCTATGCTTGGGCGGAAAAAGCGGGGCATACGATCACCGAGCTGTTTCCGACCGAAGTGCCGATAACATCGAACGAGCCGTTCATTCAAGAACGGACGCTCCAAGGATTATCGCTGCGCGATGTCGCTTTAAGTGTTCTAAAACCAAACGGAAAACCGATCATCACCCATCAGATGGACATGCTGTTTACGCATTTCGGCATTTCCGGCCCCGCTGCCCTTCGCTGCAGCCAATTTGTCGTCAAAGCGTTAAAAAAATATGGGACTAATTCCGTCATGATGAGCATTGACGCGCTTCCTGAGCAAAATCAAGAAGAGTTGTTCCAGCAGATCGCCAACGCATGCAAAGCAGAGCCGAAAAAGGCGATAAAAAATGTCATCAAAGGCTTGCTTCCAGAGCGATATATGTTATTTCTGCTGGAACGAAGCAACATCGAGCCGCAAACACCAGCCGGAATGGTTGCACATGAAAAAATCCGGACATTCGTTCACCAATGTAAACAATTTACGTTTCACGTTCACGGCACGCTGCCGCTAGAAAAAGCGTTCGTCACCGGCGGAGGTGTGTCTGTCAAAGAAATTCACCCGAAAAAAATGGCTTCGAAATGGATGGAGGGGCTTTATTTTTGCGGAGAAATTTTGGACATTCACGGCTATACAGGAGGATATAACATTACAGCAGCCCTTGTCACCGGAAGGCTTGCCGGAGTGAACGCGGCATTGCACGCAATGTCTTTCCGGACCTAGCGAACTTCGTTAGGTCCGGTAAATGACCATTGCCGAAAAGCAATAAATTTGCTCTCCTTCGGATTCCATCATCGCGACATCATATTTCACGTCAATCAGCTGCCCTTCTTTCAGTCCGGACAAAAAGGCATTCACCGCCCGTTCTAAATCTTTTTCATGCTCTTCGTCGAACAGCTTCACTTTATACATTGTTACGCTCCCTCCTTATTAACTCATTTCTTTTACAAAGAAAAAATTCCTTTCGCTCTCTTCCTAAAAAATAAAATATCAGCAAAGAGAAATCTCTCCGCTGATAAAAATGATCTTTCCTGCGGCGTAAACGCCTGCTTCACAGAAACCGCCGCTTGGCTTGTTGACTAGTAGATAGAAGGGAAGCAGCACAAAGCTAGCTTAAGTCCAGCGTTAGCATGAAATATTGTGTGAGTGGCGACCAAACGCGTTGCATTTAATTAACACTGATTTAGCCGCATCGATATTTTTCGTTAATTACATCTCCACTTTTTATGTTTTATGCAAAATCATTTATTGTTATAAAATTATGGAAAACAAGGAAGATATCCCTAGTTTTTCATTGATTATATATGATAAAAGCATTGACCTGTTTCAACATGGAAACAGGCCAATGCTTTTCTTAGCATGAACCATCTTTCTTCTTAGTTATCGCAATTATGGCATTACTGTTTCGGGATGGTATCCCCTTCCCATTCGAGCATGCCGCCGACCATATTGCAGACGCGATAGCCTAATTCTTGCAAATAGCGGCAAACATTTTCGCTGCGCCGCCCGGAGCGGCAGACGAAAATGTACTCTTCCTCTTTATTGAACTCATCAAGCCGGCTCGGAATGTCACCCATTTTGATATGTTTTGCGCTTGGAATCATGCCAAGCGCCACTTCTTCGTCTTCACGCACATCGACGATGTTCAGCTTTTCGCCGCGGTCCAGTTTTTCTTTTAATTCCGCCGCGGTAATTTCTTTAATCTCTCCCATCGTTAAATCTCCTTTCAATCTACGTCCCTCGCGAAAAGGGGGAGGTCTTTCATCAGTTTGCCACAATGTTGACTAATTTTCCCGGCACTGTAATCACTTTGCGTACTGTTTTTCCTGCGATATGTTCTTGCACTTTCTCGTCTTGCATCGCTGCTTGTTCCAGTTCTTCTTTCGACAGATCTGCGCGCACATGCAGTTTTGCTCTTACTTTTCCGTTCACTTGCACAACAATTTCGACTTCCTCTTCGATTAATTTTGCCTCATCGTACGTCGGCCATGGCTCATATGCGATCGTATTGTTATGGCCGAGCTTTTCCCATAATTCTTCTCCGATGTGCGGGCAAACCGGCGACAATAGTTTCACAAACCCTTCCATGTACTTTTTCGGCAATACCGGTGCTTTATATGCTTCATTGATAAACACCATTAGCTGCGAAATCGCCGTATTAAAGCGAAGCGCTTCATAATCTTCCGTTACTTTTTTCACCGTTTGGTGATAAACGCGCTCAAGCGTATCCGTTTCCGGATTGTCAACGATTTTCGGATTCAACTCGCCATTTTCATCGACAAACAAGCGCCAGACGCGTTCCAAGAAACGGCGCGCTCCGTCCAATCCTTTTGTCGACCAAGCGATCGACGCTTCCAGAGGCCCCATGAACATTTCGTATAAGCGGAGCGTATCGGCGCCGTGGCTTTCGATAATATCGTCCGGGTTGACAACATTTCCTCTCGATTTGCTCATTTTTTCATTGTTTTCCCCAAGAATCATTCCTTGGTTAAATAGTTTTTGGAACGGCTCTTTTGTCGGCACAACGCCGATATCGTATAAAAACTTATGCCAGAAACGCGCATATAATAAGTGAAGCACCGCATGCTCTGCCCCGCCGATATAAACGTCCACCGGCAGCCATTTTTTCAATTTTTCCGGATCAGCAAGCTGTTTGTCGTTATGCGGGTCAATATAACGCAAATAATACCAGCAGCTTCCTGCCCATTGCGGCATTGTGTTCGTTTCACGCCGCCCTTTTTTGCCTGTTTTCGGATCGACGACATTGACCCATTCCTCAATGTTCGCAAGCGGCGATTCTCCCGTGCCTGACGGTCTTATTTGATCCGTTTTTGGCAGTTTTAATGGGAGTTCTTCTTCCGGCACCGGTGTCATTGTCCCGTCTTCCCAATGGATGATCGGAATCGGCTCACCCCAGTAGCGCTGACGGCTGAACAGCCAGTCGCGGAGGCGGTATGTGACTTTCTTTTGTCCTTTTCCATTGGCTTCAAGCCATTCGATCATTTTCTTGATCGCTTCTTCTTTGTTCAAACCGTTTAAGAAATCGGAGTTAATATGCTCGCCGTCGCCCGTATACGCTTCTTTCGCAATATCGCCGCCGGCGACGACTTCTTTGATTGGCAAGTTAAATTTTTTCGCAAATTCATAGTCGCGCTCATCGTGTGCCGGCACGGCCATAATCGCACCAGTGCCATAGCTCATTAACACATAATCAGCAATCCAAATCGGCAGCTTCTCGCCGGTGACTGGATGAATCGCATATGCGCCGGTGAACACCCCTGTTTTTTCTTTCGCCAAATCCGTGCGCTCAAGATCACTTTTGCTTTTAATGGCATCTAAATATGCCTCTACTGCCGCTTTTTGCTCCGGAGTTGTAATTTTTTCGACAAGCGGATGTTCCGGCGCCAATACGGTATATGTCGCGCCAAATAAGGTATCCGGGCGGGTCGTAAAGACCGTGAACGTTTCATTGTGGCCATCAACTTCAAAGCGAATTTCCGCGCCTTCTGAACGGCCGATCCAGTTTCGCTGCATTTCTTTGATGCTTTCCGGCCAATCCAATTCTTCTAAGTCTTCCAAAAGGCGGTCTGCATACGCCGTAATGCGGAGCATCCACTGTCTCATCGGCTTACGGATGACTGGATGGCCGCCGCGTTCGCTTCTGCCGTTAATGACTTCTTCGTTGGCAAGCACCGTTCCTAGCGCCGGGCACCAGTTGACCGGAACTTCATCAATATAAGCTAACCCTTTTTCATATAGCTTCAAAAAAATCCATTGTGTCCACTTATAGTAATTTGGATCAGTCGTGTTGATTTCCCGGTCCCAGTCGTATGAAAATCCTAATGATTTAATTTGCCGGCGGAACGTATTAATGTTTTTCTCGGTAAATTCCGCGGGGTCATTTCCGGTATCAAGGGCATATTGCTCCGCTGGCAAACCGAACGCGTCCCATCCCATCGGATGAAGCACGTTATAGCCTTGCATTCGTTTCATCCGCGCTAAAATATCTGTTGCCGTATAGCCTTCCGGATGGCCGACGTGCAGCCCTGCGCCGGACGGATACGGAAACATATCCAACACGTAAAATTTCGGCTTGTCATCGTCATCAACTGTTTTAAATGTTTTGTTTTTTTCCCAATAATCTTGCCATTTTTTCTCGATTTCGCGATGATTAAAGCTCATGGTCTTTCCTCCTGTCTTTTTGTCATATGAAATCATTGCCAATCAAGACACGTACGAAAAAACCCCCCATCCCAAAAAGGGACGAGAGGTGAAAATTCCCGCGGTACCACCCTTATTAGCACGCGACGGCGCACGTGCTCACTCTCATCATTAACGCAGATTCACGGCGGACATTACGAGGCGAAAGCCGCTCATGCCCGCAACTCCGAGGCGAGTTCGTGAACAAACTTCGGTTGACTCGCACCGGCCGTCAACTCTCTGCTGCCCGTTTTGTTCACTACTACTCCTCTTCACCGTTATTTCCAATATTGTTCGTGATAATATTTTAAAAAATTTGTCGGTTGATTGCAAGTAGCGGAAAATAGAGCTTATATGCTGTATATGCCATTTTTATCCGCATGCAGCTAGTTATCCGTCTATTTTATGCCACATTTCCGGCGGATTAAGCTCATAGATGCCGTTTTCGCGATACATGTAGTTATTGATAATAAATTCGCGGCGAATCGTTGCATAATCTTCATGGAATTTTTTAATGTACTCATTGATTTCTTTTTCTGTATACCGTTTTCCCGGCTTCAATCCTTTCAGCATATGCTCAAGGACAATCAACTTCTTCTTTCTTTGCGCCGGGATGTTTTTTAAACGGCCATCGCTCGTAAAAAAGTTGTCGATCACTTTTTGGCGCTCTGCGGCTTTTTCTTTCATTTCTTTTTTCACCTCGTTTCGTTCCGCCAAATCAAGCAATGCGCTCGCGTAATGCTTGATGACAGACGGCTGTAAGTAAAAATAAATGATGTTTCCGTCGCGTCGTTCATAAACGATGTTCACGTCGCGGAGCTTGTTAAGATGATGGGTGATCGTCGCTGGAGTTAATCCAAGTTTTCCGGCAATTGCTTGGCCATGCAGCGGCCCTTGTGAAAGCAGTTTTATAATGCGGAGACGCGTTGGTTCACCAATTGTTTTAAAAAATGCCACTAAACGCTGAAGCTGCATAGCAACCCTCCTTATATTTGATAACCATCTAATTAGATATATATCTAATTAGATAGCCATTGTCAACCTTTAGCAAACAAAAAGTGGAGCAGAGGGCATGTCTGCTTCTATGGCAGCCGTTTGCTTCATCCTTATTTCCGGCCATAAGCGAAAGCACAGAAAAGAAACTAACGCGGCCAACATCATCAGCCGGATTATATATTCCTCCGACCAAATTTCTAACTGCACCGCCTGCCCCAGAATTCAGCATAATCACCACTCCAGCGGCGGAAATGATTGTTCAAGCCGCTTATGAACGCAATCGCATTCAGCAGCATAAAGAAAGTGAATCGCAATAAAAAAGAGCTTGCCAATCCGGCAAGCTGTTCTTCTACTCCACATGCTGCTTCGCTTTTTGCGGCTGCCCTCCTGTTTGTTCATACGCTTTTTTTGCTTGTTTTACTGGATCAGCCTCTTTTCCTAATTCGATGTCATGATTATGGGTGCCATTTCGCGTTTTTTGTTCTGGGTTGTTTTGCTTCGAACGTTTTTTCACAACACGCTTCCTCCTTAATGATTGAGCAAAATCATGTCGTTTTGCAATTGCTGCAGCTGCAGGCGCATCCGGTGCAATTGTTCGCGCTGTTGCGCATTGCAGCTAAGCGCCAAATGCGCTAAATCATTCACCGCGTTCTCCAGCATTTGCTGCGCTTGTGCATATTCCATGTCATTGTAATGCTCTTGCTTTTGCGCCTCTGTATATTGCTCTTTCGCATAACGGATGACATCTTCGCAATGCTGCAGGAATTCATCGACCGATTGCCGCGTTGCCATAATCATTCCCCCCCAACCGTATAATCATTTGTCTCCTTTTTTAATGTGCGCATTTTATTTGGCGGATATCACGTCAATGATTGGCAACAGTCGATTTTTCCAGCCAATCATGTTACAATGCTAAAATGATATGATGTTAAAAGGAGGGAGCTGTTTTGAAACAGCCCAACCCATTTCCATATACAAACGATCATAAACGTTACCATACATGGAACTATCATTTGCGGCAAACGTTTGGCCATAAAGTATTTAAAATCTCTCTCGATGGCGGTTTTGATTGTCCAAACCGCGACGGGACGGTTGCCTATGGCGGCTGTACGTTTTGCAGCGCGGCGGGATCAGGCGATTTTGCCGGCAACCGTGCAGATGACCTTGTTACCCAATTTAATCAAATGAAAGAAAAAATGCATAAGAAATGGAAAAACGGAAAATATTTAGCTTATTTCCAAGCGTTCACGAATACACACGCTCCCGTAGACGTATTGCGGGAAAAATACGAAACTGTCCTAAACTTAGACGGAGTTGTCGGGCTGTCCATCGCCACACGCCCGGACTGCCTTCCAGACGATGTTGTCGAATATTTGGCAGAGCTGAACGAGCGCACGTATTTATGGGTGGAGCTCGGGTTGCAGACGGTCCACGAGCGGACGGCGCTGCTGATCAACCGCGCCCACGATTTCCAATGCTTTGCCGACGGAGTTAAAAAACTGCGCAAACGCGGGATCCGCGTGTGTGCGCATATTATTAACGGCCTGCCGCTTGAAGATTACGATATGATGATGGAGACAGCGAAAACGGTAGCAAACATGGACATTCAAGGGATCAAGATCCATTTGCTTCATTTATTAAAAGGGACGCCGATGGTTAAGCAATACGAAAAAGGCCTAGTCCGATTTTTGTCATTTGAAGAATATGTCCACCTTGTTTGCGATCAGCTGGAAATTTTGCCTCCGGAAATGATTGTGCACCGCATTACAGGAGACGGGCCAATCGATTTAATGATCGGACCAATGTGGAGTGTCAACAAATGGGAAGTGTTAAACGCGATTGATGCCGAACTCGAACGCCGTGACAGCTATCAAGGAAAGTACTACAAAAAGAAGTGGTGAAATAATGAAATTAGCGAAAATTCTCCCTTTTACGAGAACATTAATGGATCTTGCCATAAACGAAGGGGATATCGCCGTCGACGCCACGGTGGGAAACGGACATGATACGCTTTATCTGGCACAGCGCGTGGGAGAATCCGGCCATGTGTTTGGCTTTGATATTCAAAAAGAAGCGATTGCGGCAACCTCCGCCCGCCTTCAAGAACATAACATGTTACAGCGGGTGACGTTATTTCAAGCAAGCCACGATCAACTGATCGAAAAAATTCCCGCTCATTATCATGGCCGCATCACCGGAGCGATGTTTAATCTCGGCTACTTGCCGGGCGGCGATAAGCGGATTGTAACAAAACCGGATTCCACGATCCGCGCCATTGAGCAATTGTTGCAAATTATGGCGAAAGAAGGAATCATCGTCATTGTCGTTTATCATGGCCATCCCGAAGGCGCCATCGAACGCGACGCGCTTCTTCACTACACAAAGGCGATAGACCAAAAACGGGCTCACGTATTAAAATATGAATTTATCAACCAAATGAACAACCCTCCTTTTATTATCGCGCTGGAAAAACGATCATGAGGCTGCCCTCTAATTGGAGCAGCCTCTTTATTTGGCGATGGAAGAACGCTTTTTTTGCCATAACCGATATGCTTTTCCATTCCAATAAAAAAACCAAGAAACGATGCCGCCAGCCCGGACAAGCCTTTTCGCAAGACGGCGCAGCTCTTTTTGTTTCTTCACTTTTTCATCAGATAAATATAAGCCGAGCAACCCGCGGTGAATAAGGCGGTGAAATGCCCCGTGCGGCAATTCGCTCACATGGCGGTCCGCCTCTTCAATAAAATGGCAGAACCGCTCCAGCAAAACAGACTGGTTCGGATAATAAAAGCAAAAATTCAAATCTCCTTCTTGACGATCTTCTTCTTGATCAATAAAGTAATCAAGCAAAATGTGCAGACCTTGAATATATGGAAAATAACCGTCGCGTATTTGTTTTGCCATTTTCTCATGAAACGTTTCGGCAAACGCGTAAGCAACTAAACAAAAAATGCCAAGCGTTGAGCCGGAACAAGCGGAAAACTCATACCATTCCATCGGCGGAAGCTGATCTTTATATTGCTTGAACCACTTTTCGAGACGAGGGACGCGTTCTTCAACATCCACATGTTTATGTACTTGCAAATCACAATAATATCCAGCCAATTCATGCAAAAACGGCATAATTTTATCGTAATGCGTTACTTTCTTTAAAACGCTTTGGCATGTCCGGACAAGGTCATGTAAATAACCGCCATCATCTTGTTCTTGGCGATGCCGGTAATAATTCGAAACACCCGCATCAACCGTCAAGGCATCAGGCATCGATTCATGAAGAGCGCGAAAATCGAGCGGATCTAAAGAAGTGCTTCGATCACACAAATTATCTAGGTAATCGCTGATTGTTTGATAGGCGACAATAAAACGAATGCACTCTTCCATTTTTTCTCCTGCCAACAGCGATAAAATGGAGCCGCCCTCACAGTGAAACGTTTTTGTTTCAATGCTCGCCAACGCTTGTTTGCGAAGTTCCGCGTCTGGAATATTTTGTGCTTTTTGTTTCCAATATGCCAGTTCGCGATGTACAATTGGAAAAACGTCGCGATATACTTTTTTCATAAGAGTGATCGGATGTGTCGGGATTTTCAACTGGCTCACCTCAGATGCATTTGCGTTATCTAACGATACAGTCGGCATTGTGTATCTAAAAACGATTTTGCGTATAAGAAAACATCTTCTCGCTCCGGTTCATTAAAAATTTCATGGTACAATTGGTTCCATTCTTTATACACTTTTTCCGATATCGGCAAACGATCGAACCATTCTTTTACGGCTGTTTTATCGACAATTTTATCGTCTCCGCCCTGCATCAGCAGCAATGGAATGTCAGGAAATCGCTGAATACGGCGGGAAGCCAATTCCATCGCCTTTATTAGTTCGCGGTACCAACGGACAGATACTTTCGTCACATAAAGTTCATCTTGTTTTCCCGCCTCATGTACTTCTTTATTTCTTGTCGCCAATTCGACAGACAATCCCGAATCGATTAAAAGGGATGGTGCAATATGATTCAATACTCTTGATAACATATCAAGCCCTTTTGACGGATACGACACAAGCCCTAAACATGGGGAGGACAAAATAACCCCTTGCACAGAAAGCTTTTTTTCTTGCAACGTGCGGATGGCGATAAGCCCTCCCATGCTATGTCCGAGAAGAAACACCGGTACATGAAATTGTCTCGCTTCTGTGATCCAATCAGCCACCTCATTAATATATTCATCGAACGACAGAATATGTCCGCGTTTTCTTCTCGTTGTCCGCCCTTGTCCAGGCAAATCGCCTGCGACCACATGATAGCCGCTTTTTACCCACTGTTCGATCAGCCATTTATAACGTCCATGATGCTCTGCCGCTCCGTGGACAATCACAACTGTTCCTTTCCCTTCATTTGCCTCCCATGTCCACATCGTGCAATCTCCTCCGTTTACGAATCATGCCGCTATCTGTACAATAATAATACCGAACCATTTTATAAAAGGAAAGGGAAGAAGCGTATGATTTATCCTTATAAAGGAAAATCTCCGAAAATTGCGGAATCTGCCTTTATCGCCGATTATGTCACCATTACCGGTGACGTGGTCATCGGGGAAAAAACAAGCATTTGGTTTAATACGGTTATTCGCGGCGATGTCGCGCCAACGATTATCGGCAATCGCGTCAATATCCAAGATAACTCAATTTTGCATCAAAGTCCAAATAATCCGCTTATCATTGAAGACGACGTAACCGTCGGCCACCAAGTCATTTTACATAGTGCCATCATCCGAAAAAACGCTTTAATCGGCATGGGCTCGATTATTCTCGATGGTGCGGAAATTGGCGAAGGAGCGTTTATCGGCGCCGGAAGCCTTGTCCCGCAAGGAAAAAAAATTCCCCCGCACACGCTCGCGTTTGGCCGCCCCGCTAAAGTTATTCGTGCATTAACGGACGAAGATGTCCGCGAGATGGAGCGAATTCGCCGCGAGTATGTTGAGAAAGGGCAATATTATAAATCGTTGCAGCAAGATAAACAATAATGGAAAGGCCGAGCAGACCGATTCGCTATAACGGGCCGCAGACAGAGAAAATAAAAAAGCGGTGAAATCTGATTGTTTGAAATACATGGATGCAAATAGGAAGACAGGCATCGCCTAGCCTCCGATTAAATAGGCTGGGAATGCCTGTCTTTTTTATATAGGCGAAAAAAATCATACTTCTTTTCAATATAGACTTGATGCCAAACCATAAATGCTAGCACGGTCCAAATTTTGCGGCTATGATCCGCCTTATTGGCGCAATGCTCTTCTAACAGACGATATAACACGTCTTTATGGAATAAATGTTCAGTTTCGCTTTCTTTGATAATCGTTTTTGCCCAATCATACATTTCATTTTTCAGCCAATGGCGAATCGGTACCGGAAAACCAAGCTTTTTGCGATGAAGAACATGCTCCGGGACAATGCCTTCTGCCGCTTTGCGCAAAATATATTTCGTTGTATTATTGGCCGTTTTCATTTCCGGCGGAATTTTTGCCGCCACTTCAAAGACAGCCTTGTCTAAAAATGGGACGCGCAATTCCAATGAATGCGCCATCGTCATTTTATCCGCCTTCAGCAAAATATCCCCGCGCAGCCACGTATGGATATCGATATATTGCATTCGATTCACCGGCGGGTAATGGGTTGTCTCTTCATAAAACGGGCGGGTTATCACTGTATATTCCAACCCATGTTTGTACGGTTTCAACAATCTTTCCTTTTCTTCTTCGCTATACATTTTCGCATTTCCAATGTAACGTTCTTCCATCGGAGTTAATCCGCGCTCAATAAAGCTTTTTCCTTTCACCCCTTCCGGAAGCATAGAAGCGATGGCGCGCAATGCAGGCTTTACCACATCAGGAATTAGCGCAAACACTTTTAATGACTGCGGTTCGCAATAAATGTTGTACCCGCCAAATAACTCATCTGCTCCTTCCCCAGAAAGCACAACCGTTACATGCTTTCTCGCTTCACGGGCGACGAAATAAAGCGGAACAGCTGCTGGATCAGCAAGCGGATCATCCATATGCCACATAATCTTTGGCAATTCTTCCATGTACTCTTCCGGCGAAATAACATAGCTAATGTTTTCGACTCCTAATTTTTCCGCTGTTTCTTCCGCAACAGCTATTTCGTTAAACCCTTCCCATTCAAAACCGACCGAAAAAGTCTTTATGTTCGGGTGGAATTGCTTAGCAATCGAAACGATCAGAGAAGAATCAATGCCGCCCGATAAAAACGCACCAACCGGCACATCACTGCGCATATGAACGCGTACAGAATCAAATAAAACATCGCGAATCTCTTTCACTAATTCGTCTTCTGATTTCCATACAGGATGAAAGCCCGCTTTCCAATAACGATGCACCGTTAATTTTTCGCCGATTTTCTTTTTGATATAATGACCTGGCTCCAACTTTCTAATACCAACAGACATCGTCATTGGCTCAGGCACATATTGGAATGTTAAATAATGCTGAAGCGCATCATAATGAAGAACATCCTGTTCCATTGCATGCAAAATGCTTTTCTTTTCCGAGGCAAAAAACGTCCGCCCCTCTTCCTCTAAATAGAAAAACGGCTTAATGCCGAATGGGTCGCGCGCGGCAAAAATGGTTTTTTCTTCTTTATCCCAAATGACAAACGCAAACATGCCGCGAAGCTTCTCTACCGCTTTTTCTCTTTCGGCGCTGTAAAGGGCGATAATGACTTCTGTATCCGAGTTGGTGGTGAATTCATATCCTTTTTCTTCTAACTCGTTTCGAAGCTCCAGGTAATTGTAAATTTCACCATTAAAAATAATCCAATACCGCTCATTTTCATAAGAAAGCGGCTGCCGGCCTGCTTCCAAATCGATGATGCTTAAGCGGCGGAATCCGAAATGGACATATTCATCAAAATAATACCCTTGATCATCCGGGCCGCGATATGTAATCATATCATTCATCTCTTCGAACATGTTCTGCCATTGTTCGTCTGGCATTTTCGGCTCATCATGAACGCATCCGATAAACCCGCACATGTTTTGTTCCACCTGCTCCCTTAATCCCCATTAGTTATACCATACATAATAGGACTATAACATTTTATTTACTTTTTTGAAACAATTGTTACTATTTTTTTTCTAATGTTTTTTTTTCGTTACAATCATCCTTGATTCGGCCAAAAAAAGAGAGCTACATCACTGTAACTCCCTTTTCCACATTATTATTGTTTCGCTAACGCAAGAGCTTGCTCTTTCAATGTTTCCGCTTTGTCTGTACGTTCCCACGGAAGATCGATGTCCGTGCGTCCGAAATGGCCATAAGCCGCTGTTTGTTTATAAATCGGACGGCGCAAATCCAACATTTTAATAATGCCGGCTGGGCGAAGATCAAAATTGTTGCGCACCACTTTAATTAAAATGTCTTCCGACACTTTTCCGGTACCGAATGTATCAATGGAAATCGACACCGGTCTTGCAACGCCGATCGCATATGCCAGCTGCACTTCGCATTTATCCGCCAGTCCCGCGGCAACGATATTTTTCGCCACATAACGCGCTGCATAAGCTGCGGAGCGATCCACTTTTGTCGGGTCTTTTCCAGAAAACGCGCCGCCGCCGTGACGGGCGTAGCCGCCATACGTGTCAACGATAATTTTACGCCCTGTTAAACCGGCATCCCCTTGAGGTCCGCCGATGACGAAACGGCCTGTCGGATTAATGAAATATTTTGTGTTTTCATCGATCAGTTCTGCTGGCACGACTGGCTTAATGACGTGCTCTTTAATATCGCGTTCAATTTGTTCTTGCGTAATTTCCGGATGATGCTGCGCTGATACAACGATAGTGTCGACGCGCACCGGTTTGTCATTTTCGTCGTATTCTATCGTTACTTGTGTTTTGCCGTCCGGACGCAAATACGGCAAAATGTCTTGTTTGCGCACTTCTGCCAAACGGCGGGCTAAGCGATGTGCCAAAGAAATCGGAAGCGGCATTAATTCTTCCGTTTCATTGCAGGCAAATCCAAACATTAACCCTTGGTCTCCAGCGCCGATCGCTTCAATTTCCTCGTCAGTCATCTGACCTTCGCGTGCTTCTAATGCCTTGTCGACTCCCATCGCGATATCCGGAGACTGCTCGTCAATCGATGTCAAGACGGCGCAAGTATCTGCATCAAAACCGAATTTCGCGCGGGTATAGCCAATCTCGCGGACTGTATCGCGAACGATTTTCGGGATATCCACATATGTCGATGTCGTAATCTCTCCGCTAACAAGCACAAGCCCAGTCGTAACGCTCGTTTCGCAGGCAACTCGGGCATTAGGGTCTTTCGCCAAAATGGCGTCTAAAATCGCATCGGAAATTTGGTCACAAATTTTGTCAGGATGACCTTCCGTTACAGATTCCGAAGTGAATAAACGTCTTTTTTTGGACATTCGTCAGTTTCCTCCTCTTTTCATAATCGAACATCGAAATTAGCAGCATCTCCACAAACTGCCAGTGATACGGTACTCATTCCCTATTTATACTATTTATACATATAAAAAACCTTTCCTGTAACGGTGAGGAAAGGTCATTGCAATCGTATTGCTCCTTTCACTCTTATCGTTCAAGGACGCTGCCTTGCCACAGGTTAGCACCATTTCACACATTTCAAGTTGTGACGGTTGCTGGGTTTCATCGGGCCTGTCCCTCCACCGACTCGGGATAAGAGTATCCGTTCAATGAGTTATCATATCGTAATTAAATAAAGAAAGTCAACAAAATTAGACAAATTTTTTATAGACAAAAATAAGCAAAAGAAATTACTGTAAATAGTATGGACTAATAACAAAAATGTGTTATACTATTTGCAGGTATTATAAAAACAAAAAGGCAGGTTTTGGAGATGGGGATTGCGAAAATGACAAATAAACTTTCTTTATTATTACAAAAACCAAACGCATTCCACAATTTGTCGGTAGCTCAACTCGTGGAAAAAATATTGCAACGGAATGAGGGAAAATTAACTGCGACTGGCGCGGTGGCAGTAACGACTGGCAAATATACGGGCCGTTCCCCGAAAGATAAATACATTGTCGAAGAAGCGGCAACGAAAGAAAAAATCGATTGGGGAACAACAAACCAGCCGATTTCTGAAGAAGTTTTCGAAAACTTATACAATAAGGTACTCGATTATTTAATGAAAAAAGAGGAAATATTTGTTTTCAAAGGATTCGCCGGCGCTGACCCAAAATACCGCTTACCTATCCAAGTTGTTAACGAATTGGCATGGCACAATTTATTTGCCCACCAATTATTTATTCGTCCGACAGCGGAGGAGCTGGATGCACACGAAGCAGAGTTTACCGTTATTTGCGCGCCAAATTTTAAAGCAGATCCTGCTGTTGATGGAACGAGATCGGAAACGTTTATTATTATTTCTTTTGAACGGCGGGTCGTGTTGATTGGCGGAACAGAATATGCCGGAGAAATGAAAAAGTCGATTTTCACTGTGATGAATTACCTGCTTCCAGAACAAGGAATTTTGTCAATGCATTGTTCAGCAAATGTCGGTAAAGAAGGGGATGTCGCATTATTCTTTGGCCTGTCCGGCACAGGAAAAACGACGCTTTCCGCTGATCCAAACCGCCGTCTCATTGGCGATGACGAGCATGGCTGGTCGAACCGGGGCATCTTCAATATCGAAGGCGGATGCTACGCAAAATGCATCAACTTATCGCGGGAAAAAGAACCGCAAATTTTTGATGCGATCGGATTCGGTGCAGTGCTTGAAAACGTCATTATCGATGAACATACGAGACAGCCGGATTATGATGACGCCACATTAACGGAAAATACGCGCGCCGCTTACCCAATTCAGGCAATTCATAATATCGTTGATCCGAGCATCGCCGGTCATCCATCGACGATTATTTTCTTAACGGCGGATGCATTCGGGGTATTGCCGCCGATAAGCAAGCTGACTCGCGAACAAGCGATGTACCACTTCCTAAGCGGTTATACAAGCAAATTGGCGGGCACAGAGCGCGGCATCACTTCTCCGCAGGCGACATTTTCCACTTGCTTTGGCGCGCCGTTTTTGCCGCTTCCGGCTGTTAAATATGCGGAAATGCTCGGCAAAAAAATCGCTGAACATAACGTGCGGGTGTTTCTCGTTAACACAGGATGGACCGGTGGAGAGTACGGGGTCGGTAGCCGCATGAAGCTTGCTTACACCCGGGCAATGGTGCAAGCTGCTGTCGAAGGCGAGCTGGACAATGTCGAAACAGTGAAAGAGCCTATTTTCGGTTTAGAAATTCCGATTCATATTCCTGGCGTGCCAGATGAAGTGCTGCAGCCACAAAATACGTGGGCCGATAAACAAGCATATGAGCAAAAGGCAAAAGAGCTTGCCGCAAAATTCCGGGAAAACTTCCAAAAATTCAAGCATATCGCCCCGGAAATCGAAAAACTTGGAGGCCCAATCGCATAACATTGAAGGAGGGAATGTCCCTCCTTTTTTAATTCGTCGAATGCAGCGAAATAAGCTCATACGTGACAATCGTCCGGTTGTCGGCAAGTTCCAGCTTTTTCACCACCGCTTCGCCGCTCGCCTCGCTTTGTAACGTTCTTCTTACTTCAATTGGAATATCGATCGGATAAATGCGGTATCCTTCCTTTTCTAAAATAAACAGATTGTCTTTTATTCGCTTTTCTTTGCCTTTTGTCACAATGAGTGTTTGAAGCTCCAGCGGCATGCCCATGAAACACACCTCCTTCTCATTTTATCGTATCATACATCTGGCTGCTGTTTCATCCATTCCGTTAACCGCCGGACCGTTTCGCGGTTATCTTTAGGTGGAAAATAATGGGTAAAGGTTGGAAAATACCATGCCGTCACTCGTTTATTTGCCTCTTTTAACCTCTTTTCAAGACGGTACGCATGTTCAATCGAAACGTTTTGATCTTTTTCCCCATGGATGATCAGCACAGGCGCTTGAATTTTTTCGATTTCATACAATGGCGTTCTCCATCGGTAGCGCTCTGGATATTTTGCCGGTGTCCCCCCGATTACCCGTTTCAACATTCGCCGCAAATCTTCCCGCTCCCAATATGTCAGGGCAATGTCAGAAACCCCGCCCCAGACGGCGACAGAACAAACAGCTGGCTCCAAAATCGCTGTATGAAGCGCCATCGCTCCGCCGCGGGAAAAGCCAAATACGTGAATGCGTTTGCTGTTTACTTGGGGGTGCTGCTGTAAAAGCCGAAAACTTGCAATCGCGTCATAACGGTCTTCCCCCGCAAAATCTTCATTTCCTTCCCCTCCTTGATTCCCGCGATAAAACGGCGCCATCACAATAAATCCGTACGAAGCAAACTGCGTAATGCGGGATAGCCGCACTTGCCCGACGTTTTTGATGCCGCCGCGCAAGTATAAAAACCCATCATATATTCCCGGCATTTTCGGTTGTGCCAAAAATCCTTTAATTTTCAGCCCTTGGCATAAATATGTAACGAGAAATACATCCACATGCGGATTGGGAGAAGGGAATTTATATTGATTGACGACATATCCGTCCATATGTTTCTTCCTTTCCATTAGGCGTTCACACATTTTTTTCGGATGCATACGATAAGGTGAAGTAAGCTTCATCTTATCCAATGCTAAGGAGGTTCCCAGCATGAAAAAAACCGCAATAGTGTCGCTTTTTCTTTTCCTTCTTATTATCCCGCTTGCCGCCTGCAATCAACAGGCAAATAAGGAAATAAAGAAAGTGCGGGTCGCAGAAGTCACCCGTTCGATCTTCTATGCCCCACAATATGTCGCCATAGCGAAAGGCTTTTTTAAAGAGGAAGGATTGCATGTTGAACTCGCCACAACATGGGGCGGCGATAAAACGATGACAACACTGCTTTCCGGCGGGGCTGACATCGCTCTTGTCGGATCAGAAACATCGATTTATGTCTACAGCCAAGGAACAAACGATCCGGTCATTAATTTCGCGCAGCTGACACAAACAGACGGAACGTTTCTTGTCTCCAGGGAAAAAATAGAAAACTTCACTTGGGATCAGCTCAAAGGCAGCACGTTCCTCGGCCAGCGCAAAGGCGGCATGCCGCAAATGGTCGGCGAATTTGTTTTAAAAAAACATGGCATCGATCCGCATAAAGACGTTAAGCTGATTCAAAACGTCGATTTTGCCAACATCGCTAACGCTTTCGCCAGCGGCACAGGCGATTTTGTCCAGCTGTTTGAACCGACGGCAAGCATTTTTGAACAGGAAGGAAAAGGATATATTATCGCATCGTTTGGCACGGAATCCGGTCACGTTCCATATACGACGTTTATGACAAAACAAAGTTTTATCCGGAACAACAAAGACACGATCGAAAAATTTACCCGGGCGATCTATAGAGCGCAACAATGGGTGGAATCGCACAACGCGGCAGAAATCGCGAAAGCTATTCAGCCTTACTTTAAAGATACCGATCTTTCTATCATTGAAAAAGTCGTCGATCGCTATAAAAGCCAAGGAACATATGCAACAAATCCAATCCTTGACAAAGAAGAATGGAACAATTTGCAAAACATTATGAGCGAAGCAGGTGAATTGCCAAAACACATCGATCATCAAACGCTTGTCGATAATTCATTCGCGGAAAAAGCCATGGCCAAATAACGAAAGCGGGTGAAAATAATGGGCTTTTTAGTCGTTGACCGCGTTTCCCACACATATTTTACAGAAAAAACAGCCGTTACCGCTTTGGAAAACATATCGTTAACGGTGGAGAAAGGGGAGTTTGTCTCCTTTCTCGGCCCGAGCGGCTGCGGCAAAACAACGCTTCTTTCGATTATCGCCGCATTAATCAAGCCGACGGAAGGAACCGTTTTCGTCGAAGGGAAAGAATTAGACAGCGCGCGCGCAAACGCCGGATATATGCTGCAGCAAGATTATTTATTTCCTTGGAAAACAATTGAAGAAAACATTTTGCTCGGTTTAAAAATCATGGGAACATTGACAGAAACAACAAAAAAGCAGGCGCTTGATTTGCTTGCCGATATCGGGTTAAAAGGAGTCGAAACGCATTATCCAAACCAGCTTTCGGGCGGCATGCGCCAGCGCGCCGCACTCGTCAGGACGTTGGCGACCAATCCAAAAATGTTATTGCTTGACGAACCATTTTCTGCGCTCGACCACCAAACGAAATTAAAGCTGGAAGAGCTAGTATGGCAAACGCTAAAAAATTATGGAAAAACAGCGCTTCTTGTTACGCATGACATCGGTGAGGCGATTGCGATGAGCGACCGCATTTTTCTATTTTCCACAAAGCCAGGGAGAATCGTGCGCACCTTTATTGTTCCCGATGAATTGCGCCGTCTATCGCCGTTTGCGGCGCGTCAGCATCCGCAATTTTCCGCGCTATTCCAATCCATTTGGAAGGAGCTTGATCAGCTTGAAACAAACAAATGAACAAATTCGTTCTTTTCACCAGCAGTACATTGCGTCACGAAAAAAAGAAAAGCGGCTTATTCGCTTTTTTCAGCTTATCCTATTTGTTACCTTTTTTCTGCTATGGGAGGCAGCAAGCCGGTACCACTGGGTCGACCCGCTTTTGTTCAGCTCGCCATCGGCGATTTGGGATTTATTTGTCCAAAAGCTGGCCGACCATTCCCTCGTTACCCATACGTTTGTCACTTTATTGGAAACGATGTTAGGGTTTATCATCGGCACGGTCGCAGGGGCATGTTTCGGCGCCCTTCTTTGGTGGTTTCCGCGCTTGGCGAAAACGCTTGACCCGTATTTAGTCGTGTTCAACGCCATGCCGAAAGTGGCGCTCGGCCCCATTCTCATCGTCGCTCTTGGTCCGGGATTCACTTCGATTATCGCGATGGGAGTCATTATTTCCGTCATTATTACGACGATTGTTGTCTACTCTGCCTTTCAAGAAGTCGATGCCAACTATCTCAAAGTATTGAAAACATTCGGGGCCACCCGTTATCAATGTTTTAAAGAAGCGGTGCTGCCATCGTCGTTCCCGACAATTATTTCTACGTTAAAAGTCAATGTCGGTTTATCGTGGGTTGGAGTCATTACCGGCGAATTTCTCGTTTCCAAACTTGGGCTTGGCTACATGATCATTTACGGATTCCAAGTGTTTAACTTTACGCTCGTGCTAATGAGCCTGCTCGTCATCGCGCTGTTATCGACCGTCATGTACCAAGCTGTCAGCATGATCGAAAAAAAACTGATGAAACATCGTTAGAGGCGTTCATCACACTACAAAGAACGCCTCTTTATTTCTTTTAACGTATATTGCAATACATCGTCCCTCATAATAAAACTGAATCGTTTATCGAAGCGGATATTTTCCGGCAATGAACGCAACAACACCGGACCGTCTGTTTCCAAATAAGAAGACTGCTCGACGATCGCCGCGATTTCCGCAAAGTATATATTTTTTATAATCGACGGCTCTACTTTATATTGGCCAATATACGTTAACGTACCGACAATTCCGCCTGTCTCTTCTTTCACTTCGCGGACTGCGGCTTGTTCCGGCGTTTCTCCTTTTTCTACTTTTCCACCGGGAAATTCCAACCCGCGTTCTGGATGATTCGTCAGCAGCCATTGCCCTTTGTAGCGACAGACGATCCAAACATGTCTGGGCTTTAGTGAAAATGGATGATCCATAAACGACAATAACACGCGATTTCCATAGCAGTCAAAAAAAGACTTCATCTTCGTAAACCTCATTCCTGCTTTCTCTCTTCTCCCTTCATTATACTTGCAAGCGGCACCATAAAAAAAGCCACCAACATCGGCAGCTTTCGTTTTATTCTTCCCGGATAAAGCCAAGCGAACGAATATGCTCTTTTGCTTCTTCGTTCCCCAGCTTATAAATAAGCTGGTATATTTTCTTTAATGTTTCGTCATAGGCATCGTTTTCACGATCATAATGATATTGAACATACGGAACATGAGCACGCAAAAACGATTGCCAGTCTGTCGAATAGTTTTGATCAAAGTACTCGCGCAATTCAATAATTTCATCATCTGTCGCTTCAATTTGGAAATCCCATGGGGAAGCCGTCTTGACTTGCGAAATTTCCCCTGTTGCGATCGACACATAGTATGTTTTCTTTTCCTGTTCCGCCACGCTTGTCATCTCCTTATGATCGATCTTCTTCATCGTTTAGTGTGGGGAATGCAAAAAAAATTATGCTTTAAAATTAGCCCGTCTCATCTTTAAAAAGTTGGATTGCTTTTTTTAAAAAAGATGGCAGCGGAACACCAGCCCTCCCTATATTTTCAACAATGGAGATGAACTCATTGATTATATAGGAGAAAACAACCGCATCACGAATAAAATGGTTGTCCCAGCCAATCGCAATATCTAATAAATGCGAAACAGCCACTAAAACAAAAACGAGTATCTTGCGGACAATGCCACGGAATCCGACTTGGCTCGACAATTTTCCTTCAATAGCGCTGGCGATCAATCCTGTTACATAGTCTGTCATCACAAAACAAAGCAAAATAATAATTAATAAGTCCGCGCCTCCAATAAGAAACGAAATGAACGAGCCAACAAACGAAGCGCCAAACATCGACATATATTTTTGCATACTCTCCCTCCTGTAACGAGCATTATTATCGTATGCTCTAATGAGGGAAGACGTATAGATAGCCTCCTAGTAAAATAAAAAACCACTCCTTCCCTATCGAAGGAGTGGTTGGTCAACGATCTGTTTATCGGCCAAGGAACGATTTTAACATCCACACATGTTTTTCCAAACTTTGATGAATGCCAAGCAGCATGTCGCCGGTTGTTTCATCTCCAACTTCATCCGCAATTTTCATTCCTTCTTTTAATTCTTCAATCATCGTTTCAAAATCGCTTACAATCGTTGCTACCATTTGTTCCGCTGTTTCTTGCCCAGTCGCTTCTTTCACGGACGATTGTTCTAAGCATTCTTTCATTGTCGCAACTGGCGCCCCGCCAAGCGCAAGAAGACGTTCCGCCAATTCATCGATATGTAGCGCAGCTTCGTTATACAATTGTTCAAATTTCTCGTGAAGCGTAAAAAATTGAGAGCCTTTTACATACCAATGATAATTATGGAGCTTAATGTAAAGGACACTCCAATTAGCAATCTGTTTATTCACAATGTCCGTTAATTGTTTTGACATCTCTTCATTCCTCCTTAACATTGTTTCCGCAATCATAAAACATGCTTATATCGCTCTATATTTTTTCCCATTGCCGAAATGATATACTTTTCCAAATGTTTCTTCCACCTTTATTTTACACTGAAATAAGCTATATAGCAAAATCGAATTTCTATCAATATTGTGTCAATTCTTATTAACAGCTATCGTTCGCTAAAAAAGCGATTGAAACAAAAAGAAAGCTATCACCAATCCGGTGATAGCCCTTTATCATTATCCAAACACTTTCTTTAATTCCTCTTTATCATGCTCTAACCAGAAGCGCATTAACCGCTTTGCCCCTTCGAGATCATGCAATTTTGCCTGCCCGCATTGCCGCTCCGTTGCTGCTGGAACTTCCGTAGCGTTCAGTGCGTCTTTCATCGTCTCCTCCAGCAAGTCAATAATTTCATCAACGGTTGGCGAACCGCTCACAACAAGATAAAATCCAGTTTGGCAGCCCATTGGCGAAATATCAATAATATCGAAATGGTCATATTTTTCCGCATGTTTGCGGATAGTATAAGCTAACAAATGCTCAAGCGTATGAAGCGCATCCGGTTTCATCGCTTGCTTATTCGGCTGGCAAAAACGAATATCAAATTTATTCACAACGCCATCGCTTCCGACTTTATGAACGCCACAATGTCTGACATATGGCGCTTTCACAGCGCAATGATCCAACTCAAAACTTTCTACTGAAGGCATGCGATCATCACTCCTACTTTATTTTTCTTTTTCATCATACACCGAAATCCGATTTTTTTCATCCTTTTTGTATAAATTGCTTCAAGACATTATATGCGCCTTTGTTCCTCTTTTTATGATATGATATACACTGCGATCAATTATTTCTTGGCTAGGTGTGTGGGAATGGCGAAAAAATTATTGATTTCTTTCATCCGCTTTTACCAAATTTTCATTTCTCCGTTAAAGCCGCCGACATGCCGGTTTTATCCGACTTGCTCGCACTATGGTTTAGAAGCGGTTAAACGGTTTGGCGCCATCAAAGGCGGCTGGCTGACGATAAAACGGATTTTAAAATGCCACCCGTTTCATCCCGGCGGATTTGATCCCGTGCCTGAGAAGCAGGAAAAACGGTGATTTTTCTATAACTAATTATCGATATGGTGCAGCTTTTCGGCAAGCATGCTTGAGCGAGAAAGGCACCGGGAAACATTAGGCAGCTTGAACTTTTCTCCGTCCGTCTCCGATAAAAAACGATGTTGACCAGTTTGCAAATGCCTTGATATTTCTTTTCCGCTTCCGCCTCGTTTCATTGCAAGACTTGGTCTCCCGCCAACATTCCGCAAAGGGGCGGGAAATTTTTAGCATCTATCAAAGAATCGCTTCTGCGCAGATAAAGGCAGCCAGCATATATGTCCGCTTTTGTAAAGAAAAAACGTGCCGGTCCACTTTCCCCTTTCCTTCATTAAGAGGAGGAAGGCTTTTCGGGAAATGGAAAAAATCTTAAATGATGTGAAAATAACCGTTGCTTTTTTAGACATTTTCTTGTATGATTGGCATTGATAAATCGTAATGATTACGATTATCTAAAAGGAAGGAGAACATGATAATGAAAAAAATACCTGTTACTGTATTAAGCGGTTATCTTGGCGCAGGGAAAACGACGCTGCTCAATCATATCCTGCATAACCGAGAAGGAAAGAAAATCGCGGTTATTGTGAATGATATGAGTGAAATAAATATTGATGCTGAACTGATTCGCCAAGGCGGTTTTTCCCGCACGGAAGAAAAGCTGGTGCAAATTCAAAACGGCTGCATCTGTTGTACGTTGCGTGAGGATTTAATTAAAGAGGTAAAAAGACTAGCAGATACTGGAAACATTGATTATATTGTTATCGAATCTTCAGGAATCAGTGAACCAATTCCAGTAGCGCAAACATTTACATATATTGATAAAGAACTGGGGATTGACTTAACAAAAAAATGCCGTTTGGATACGATGGTGACCGTTGTCGACGCGCATCGCTTTTGGGTGGATTTTGCATCAGGGGAAAGCTTGCTTGACCGCAAGCAAGCCGTTGATGAAACAGATACACGTGAAGTGGCGGATTTGCTGATTGATCAAATCGAATTCGCCGATGTTATTCTACTTAATAAAGTTGACCTGATTCGTCCGGAAGATGCGAAAGAACTTGAAGGCATGTTAAAAAAGCTAAACCCGGAAGCGAAAATTATACAAACAACATTCGGCCAAGTGCCACTGGATGAAATTTTAAACACCCATTTATTCGATTTTGAAAAAGCCAGTCAAGCTGCAGGATGGATAAAAGAATTGAATGAAGAGCATACTCCAGAAACAGAAGAATATGGCATCTCTTCGTTTGTTTACCGCAGAAGGCGTCCGTTTCATCCGGAACGTTTCATGAATTGGCTGGAGAATTGGCCGGTGGAAGTGGTCCGCGCAAAAGGCTTTTTCTGGCTTGCTTCAAGAAATGACATGTGCGGCCTTTTATCACAGGCAGGAACATCCATTATGATTCAAGGAGCCGGGGAATGGGTCGCTGTTTACCCAGAAACGGAACGTCAGCAAATTCTGAACGAGAACCCTGAGCTGCTCGCCAAGTGGGATGAAACATATGGAGACCGCATGACAGAGCTCGTCTTTATCGGCATTGACATGAATCGCCAGGAAATTGAAATGGCTTTAGATGAATGTTTGCTGACAGAGGAGGAAATGAAACAAGATTGGGCAACATTTTGCGATCCTCTTCCTCCATTTATTGTTTCCCAATAAATGCAATTATTCTAGTTCTCAAATCGTAATTGTTACGATATAATAGCAAAGGAGTTTGCTGGTCAAACATTTTGACAGGAAGGTGCTTAACATGAAAGCAAAATCATTTATTTTATCCCTTTTGCTTGTGGTCTCTGCGTTTTTGTACGGTTGCAATGCGGAAAAAAATCACGAACAGACGGAAAAAGCAAAAGACGTTTTAACCATTTATACGACCGTTTATCCGCTTGAAGATTTTACGAAAAAAATCGGGGGCGATTATGTTAACGTGCAAAGCATTTATCCTCCCGGCGTCGAAGCGCATACATTTGAACCGACAACAAAAACGATGAAGCAGTTGGCCGATGCGGATGCGTTTATTTATATCGGGCAAGGGATGGAAAGCTTTGCCGATAAAATCAAAGAAACATTAAAAAATGAACAGGTTCATTTTCTCGCTGCTACTGAAGGGATCGAACTACTAGACTCCGCACATGAAGAGCATGCGCACGAGCATGAACATGAACAAGAGCATGAGCACCACGGCGATAAAGATCCGCACGTATGGCTTGACCCAGCCCGCTCGATCGCAATAGCCGAACATATTCGCGATTTGCTCATTGAACTTAAGCCAGAAAAGAAAGAAACATTTACCAAAAACTTCGAAGCATTGAAAGCAAAATTAGAACATCTTGACCAACAATTTCAAACGGTCGTAAAAAGCGCACCGAAAAAAGAAATTCTCGTTGCGCACGCTGCTTACGGATATTGGGAAGACCGCTATGGCATAAAACAGCTGAGCGTTTCTGGGCTTTCGCCAACGAATGAGCCTTCACAAAAAGAATTAGCGGAAATTGTTAAAACAGCCAAACAACATCACATCAAATATGTCATTTTTGAGCAAAATACGACACCCAAAATTACTGAAATTGTAAAAAACGAGATTGGTGCCGATTCTTTGCGGCTGCACAACTTAGAATCGCTAACTTCCGAAGATAAAAAAGCAAATAAAGACTATTTCACTCTCATGGAAGAAAATATTCGCGTGCTGCAAAAAGCGCTCCAATAAAAGCAACAGTCTGCCCCGCGCTTGGGGCAGACTGTTTTTTTGCAGACAACCGGCCACCCTTCCTTTAAGCCGTCGGGGCGCCATATAGACGCATGGACGCTTATTTCCAATAATGACCGCTTATTATTGCAGTGAACGCACATATTCCGCAATCGCCGCAATTTCACCCGGTGTCAACGTTTTCACTTCTTTTGTCTGATGGCGCTCTATCGCTTCTTCAATCGTTTTTGCGCTGCCGTCATGCAAGTACGGGGCGGTCGCCCATACACCGCGCAATGTTGGGGTATCCCATTGCTTCGGTGTGCGCGGATTTGTAAAATGCGCCCTTGCGTCACCGGCAGACGGCTTATCGCCCGGATTGGCCGTACCGATGTCATGCAAATAATCCGTATTCGCCGTCGTCAAACGTCCGTTGGCATCAACTGCTTTAGGGCTATCGGTGAAATATTCGCCGCTGTGGCAGCTGAGGCAATTTCCTTTGCCATTAAAAAGCTTTTCCCCTTCCTCCGCTTTCGCTGTCAAGCTTCCGTCCGAATGGCGGTACGGGCTTTTAGGAACCGGAAACGACCTTGGATCATCTAAATAAGCAAGCAGCGCGTCATACATATGCTGCACATCCGGAGGCAGCGGTTTTCCAGCATCGAGGCTCATCATTCCGCCCATCTCGCTCTGCACAGTATGAATATAATCAGTAAAATCATCACGTGAACCGTCCCACATAAACAGTCCCGTTTTCGTCGCTAAAATGTTGCTTGGAACATTGCGCGGGCCTTTTGGCGTCAGCAAGGTAAGTTTATTGATGTCGCCGTCGCTATGGCAAGATGCGCAACTCATCCAGTTATTCCCGGTAATGTTTATCGCAAATTCATCGCTATTGGCGCTATAAAAGATCGTTTTTCCTTCACGCACAAGCGGCGATAACGAATCTTTAGCAATTAAACGGATCGTTCCCTTCACCGCTTTTGCTTTAGCGTACGGGCTGTTTCCCCCTGTTTTAATAATGGCAAGATCATGACTCATCGCGTTATGCACGTACAATGTTTTGCCATCTGGGGAAATGACAATCCCGCGCGGATTATTTCCTTCAATGCGCCGCAAAATTTGCGTTGCGTTTCCTCCGCGCTGCAAATCAAAGACAACCAAATCTTCGCTTCCCGACATGACCGCATACGCTTTGCTTCCATCAGGTTGAAAAGCAAGATCATAAGGGTTGGAAACAATGATCGTTTGATTGTGGACATCCGTTACATTAATTTCTTCAAACAGTTCTTTACGTTCATCTGTCAGCTCAACATCGTTTTGCAAATCAATCACAGAAATCGCCGGAAACACCGTTTCTTCAAAGTTAATTGGCGTGTCAATATTCGTCAGTAAATGAGGAATATACGCTTTTTTTCCGTCAGGCGCTATCACGATTTGTTCCAACGTATTTGGAATGCCCTGGCTTTTTTTGCGGTCTTCTTTGTCCGGTGACGGAGCGAGTGCAATTTCTTTCAGAACACGGTTTTGTTTCGTGTCCACTACACTAATTTTGGCATCTAAATATTGTGTCACATATAATTTTTTTCCATCGGCGGTTAAAGCGAGCGCGCGCGGCCGGTCGCCGATTTTTATTTCTGTTTTCTTTTCTCCTTTCGCCAAATCGAATACCGATAAAGTGCCAGAACGATAATTTGCCACATAGAGCATTTGACCGTCTTGGCTTGTCAGCAAGCCAAACGGCTCGATTCCCGTTTTCAAATGGCCGACGACTTTTTTCTTTTTTAACGAAATGATATCGACGCGGTCGTCATACATGCAGGAAACGTACAGCCACTGCTCATCAGGGCTTAAAGCGAGCTGCCGTGGCTCTTTGCCGACCCGGATTTCCGCTACCTTTTTTTTCGTTTTCGTATTAAAAATAGTGACGGAATGAACGTCAATGTTGGCAACGTACAATGTATCTCCCTTTTTGTTCATCACAATATTATCGCTATGGACCGGTTCATGGCGAATCACTTTCGGTTCTGCGTCAAAGACCTTGCCCGATTGACAGCCTCCCATCAGCAACAGAATAAACAACATACATAGCCATAGCCACTTTTTCATAACGTTCCCCCGCTATCAACTTAGAATGATAACCATTATCATTGTATAAAGAAAAGCGGCAAATCGCAATGATTGCCGCTTTCTTATTTTTCTTTCACTTCCACATTCAACAGAATCGGTGCAATGCCATACTTTCCATGCCCTGCTTGCACTTGCGGCACATGGTCATGATCAGCATTTCCGGATTTGTCCCCTTTTTTATATACATCGCCCGTATCCCAAAATTCGCTCGCCTGCATGCCCTCTTTAAGGTTCGGGCCATCGATGATGCGGTCATAAAAATCAACATAGCGCGAAATAATTGTTTCTCGCTCCAGCGCTTTCACCGTTTCATCTGCTTCCGTATTATTTAAGTTATTCAAAGCGACGCGGAATACGCCTGAAAGCGCCCCGGCGACAAATGGCGTATATTCGATGTCCCCTTTTCCGGTGCGGTATACGTGCAGTTTCTTATCCCAAAAATGCTTATCCACCGCCGCATAAATATTGCGCGCCGCATTGCGGTATTGTTCATTTTTCGTCGCCAAAAAGGCGGCCGTTAGCCCGCGGATGGCGCCAAGCTGGGCAAGCAATGTCGGTTCTGATTTTTCAGCACCCTCGCCAATCACGTAGCCGTTCGCTACAAGCCCATCTTTTCTCATTAAATGTTTTATGATAAAGTCTGCCTGGCTTTTTATTAATTGCAGCGCCCGTTTTCCTTCCGGAGTTTCTAATCCTTTCGCGTCTTCACCGCTTGCATAGCCAACCGGAAGCCCGTCGATGGCGCGCTCGAAAATGCGCAGCGCTTCGATCGTATATCCAGCCTGGAACGTATCGACGCGTTTCCCTTGCTGCTTGCCGTCATGCTCATCGACAAAAGCGCCGATTTCCGGGTTAAAGTGCATCGCATCAATGTTTTTGAATATTTGCAATAGCACATCCCGGTTTACCGAGTATGGGTCAGTGGAAGAAATATCGTTCGCCGCGTCTGCATCTAAGTTTTCTTTCGGTGCGCTTGGGTACGGCGCGCCATCAAACACGGCTAAAAAGGCAGGATTTTGGTTTTTGTTTTCCGGACGCTGATCGGTCATGCCGTAAAATTCCGAAGCCGGCCAAAGCATCAGCCATTGGTCTTGCAGCAAGCTCCGCGGATCTTCCACTTGCAATTGTTTTGCCTTTGGCGCAAGCGGATTGCCATCCTCGACCACTTGAATTTTATGCGGCAAATAGACAAACCCATGTGCCGGATTATAACGGCTTCCTGCCGCTTTAGCCAGCGATTGGCTATTAGCGTCATAAAATAGATGATCGCGAATGTAGTTTAATTTGTTCCAAATTTGCTCTGTTAAAATCATTCCTTGCATTCCGTCCGCTGAACTAACGCCAAGGGCAATGTTTTCATCTTTGTCATCGTTTGGCGTTTTTGCTTCTATTTCTTCGTCTTTATCTACTGTATGAAAGCCGCCTAAAAAGTCGCCCGCCCAAAGCGCTTGTTTCAAAAAGACGCCGCCGTAAGCGGACGGGGTTAATACTTTTTCCATCTTATTGCGGTCCCAGCGCAGCGACTGGAAATCGACTTGGTATACAGGCACATACGTGCCATCGTCATTTTCCGCATATACGCTCGTATCCACTTTTTGCGCATAATGAGGATCTCCGCTTGCGTACTCAATTAATGTTGGGAACATATTGCGGAAAATCTCTTCACGCGGATAGCCGACGCTGGCCGCCAACTCATAAAACCGGCCCTCCAACGCCTCTCCGCTAGTCTTATGTACATTTTTTGCCATCTGCTCCACAACCGGACCATGAATTAAATGAAGCCCAAGCCCCGATTTTTCCGTCACTTCATACATTGCTTCTTCTGAATATTCATATGACTCGATGCCGGCCGTATAGTCGAACTTCGTCGGTTTGTCTATTTTCCGCGCGTCTAATACATCCAAATCTAAGCCGAGCGCTTCTGCCAATGGTTCGCCAGATAATTCAAATTCAGAATAAGCGAACATGTTGCCTGCCGTGTCAAATGTATAATCCGTTACAGGAACTTGCAAATCTGCCCTCGCTTGTTTTTGCTTTGTTTCTGTTTCTTTTCCGCTGGAAGTGCAAGCGGAAGCGAGCAACAGTGAGGACGTAAGCGCTGCTGCTGTCATCACTTTCCACGGTTTTCGTTTCATGACGACCCCCCTACGCATTACAAATAACGATTTTCATTCTCATTTATTTTAATACAAAATGGCGGAAAACGTAAACTATTTTATGTCACTAATATCAGCTGAAAAGTATCGGTCGTTTCCACCATCCGTTCTCCTGTAAGAAGAGAGCAAAACTCGATCTTCTTTGGGTAAAAACCAAATGTTTGTTTACAAGCAGCAGGGGCAATTTGCGCATAATGGTAAACAAAACTTGGAGCATCTTCTAACAGCAGCTTTCGCATCGTGTACGTTCCGTCCTCTTCATAAACAAAGTCAATATCTACATTCGTTTTTCCTCGCCCTTTCCCATGCCGATAAGTCGCTTGCGCAAACAAAAGAAGTGGAGACCGTTGCGCTTCTGCGCCAGAGGTAAAAAATTGAAGCAAATGATCGGTGATTTTCGCTAAAACGGTATAATAATGAATTGGTGACTCAAACAAATGCGGATGAAGCAGCCGCCGATATGTTTCAATCAGCTTTAACATGTAAAAAGGAGATCGCAATGACGGAACGGCACGGTAATATTCAACCATCACGTTGCGTATCACTTTTTTCACCGCTTGTTGCCATGTCAAACCTCCTTCATGGCTCGCTATTGCTTTCATCATTATGTACCCCCGTCATTTTCTTTTTTCAATTTTTTCAATAACAGAATGAATAGAACTCCAGGAACGTTTGACAAAATAAATTGGCTTATCTTTGCTTTTCGCTTTTTGTTTGATTGCTTTTGCCAAATTATGATTCACATAATCCGTCATGACAATAACAATATCCACATGTTCTGGAATATCGCGTTTTACCATATTGACTTTGCGGCCATCAAGATGGATGATTTCTTGAAAGCCTGAATCGATTAGCTTATCCGTAATATTTCCTAAATGATCTGCACCCACGACCAATAAGGATGTCATCGTCTCCCTCCTTCACAGCCTTTTCTTATTTTTATTCTAATTGAGAATGATTTTCTATGTCAATTATAATCATCAATATTTTAAAATTGCTTATAGTTTCCTTCATAACTTTTTGTCAAACAACCAAACTAAACGTGTAAGTCATTTTCATACGATGGGGTGATGCATATGGCAAAAGATGTGCTTTGTGAAGTGAAAAACTGCCATTATTGGGCAGAAGGAAACCGCTGCAATGCAGCATCGATTTATGTTGTGAGCCATAATGGGAACATGGCATCAGATTCCACGGAAACGGATTGTAAAACGTTTATGCCTTCAGATGAAGCGTTATGAAAAAGGGAAGCAAAAAAACAAAGCCTTTGGCGTTTGCGCCAAAGGCGTGATGTTTACATCGTTTAGCAAAGTGAGGCGATATCTATGAGGAAAAAGGACAGTCTAATCAAAGCGTTTAAAGAAGAAGTAAAACGGGCGGATCCAATGACATTTCCGCTCTGCGTCGACTCATTTACAAATTTATGGCAATATGAATTTGGCGCGTTGGACGGTCTGCCTCCAGAAGTCGAGAAACTTATTGCTTACCGCATCACAGAATTAGATTTAATGGACGAATATTGAAAACGGGGGTTACGATGATGAAGTCCCTCCTAATGAATTGGTTGGAATCAGCTGTTTTAATTGGCGGCGCAATAGTTTTTGCGAAGCGTTGCGCGGCAATTGCTCAACAAAATAGATTTGTTTCGGGATTTTATATTTCGCTAAACGCTCTTGGCAAAATTGTTTTAACTGCTCTGCCGTCGCCGAATAGCCGCTTTTTAGTTTCACAAACGCACACGGCACTTGCCCCCATGTTTCATCATCGATTCCTGTTACTCCCGCTTCCTCTACCGCCTCATGGGAAAGAAGCACCGCTTCAATTTCAGCCGGATAAACGTTTTCCCCGCCGGAAATGATAAGGTCGGAACGGCGGTCTAATACATATAAAAATCCGTCTTCGTCGATATAGCCGATGTCTCCTGTATAAAACCAGCCGTTGCGAATCGCTTCTTCCGTCGCATCCGGCCGGCACAAATATCCTTTTGTCACATTTGGGCCTTTTACGACAATTTCTCCCGGTTCATACGGACGGGCCGCTTGTCCGTCCTCTTTTTCGATGCGAAGCTGCGCTGGAAACAACGGCTTTCCTGCAGAACCAAGCTTTGTTAAACTATATTCCGGGGCAAGCGTGACAATTTGTGACGATGTTTCCGTCATGCCGTACGTCTGATAAACGGGAATCCCTTTTGCTTTGCATGCTTCCAGCAGCGGTGTTGGAGCAGGCCCTCCGCCAAGCAGCATGCAGCGAAACGTTTCCGGATACCGTCTTTCGCCAAGATCGGAGATCATTTTTTGCAACATCGCACTGACTACAGACATCATTGTCACTTTCCCGGCGATAATGAGCTCATTGGCTTTTTTTGCATCGAAAGCGTGCATGACATACATGCTCATTCCATATATAACGCTCCGCATCATAATCGATAAGCCGCTAATATGAAAAAACGGAACAGCCGCAAGCCAGCAGTCATTCTCATGCAATCCTAAATTTAACGCCGAACCGATAGCACTCCACCAATGATTTCCGTAAGTTTGCAATACACCTTTTGGTTTTCCCGTTGTTCCTGACGTATACATGATGGTGGCGACATCGTCAAAATGGTAATATTGCTGAAATTCGGCATCCGCCTCAGGCAATGCGGACAATTCACTTACGGTCATAACCCGAACGTCTTCTCCCATTCGGTCCGCCAACTCATCATCGGCAATAACGCATGCCGCTTCACTATCTTTTAATTGCCAAGCAAGCTCATAGGAAGTCAAACGCGTGTTTTGCAGCAAAACAATCGCGCCAAGATAATGAAGGGCGTGAATGAATTCGATCATCGCCACGCTATTTTTCATAAAAACAGCGACGATATCTCCTTTGCGCACTCCCGCGTTTGCAAGCTGGCGCGCTTTTTTCGCGGCAGATTCATGAAGCTCCGCAAACGTTTTTGCGGCTTGTTCGTCATAAACCGCAATGCGTTCAGGTGTCAAAAACGCCCGCTGCATAAGCCAATTCGGAAGCGATGTTTGCATGTTCCTTTCTCTCCTTTCTCCATAAAGAAACAGCTTGATGGAATTCATCAAGCTGCTTTAGCTTGCCTTTATTATTTGCCAAACGCCATCGGTTCACGCGCTTTGCTCCACATTGCAGCGGCAACACAGGAAAGTTCATTTTTCTCGGCAATTCACGCAAGACTTAACGCCTGTCCCTCCGACGCGTACCGCCGATAAGCAAAGCCGCCTTCCGCTTTTCTTACGGAAAACGCGGGAATTGTTTGAAGTTTGGCTGCCGTTTTTCTTTAAATGCATCTCGCCCTTCTTTCGCCTCATCGGTTGTATAGAATAGCAGCGTTGCGTCACCGGCGAGCTGCTGAATGCCGGCCAAGCCGTCGGAATCAGCGTTAAACGCCGCTTTCAAGAAGCGAATCGCCGTTGGGCTTTTTTCTAAAATTTCTTGCGCCCATTTCACCGTTTCTTCTTCCAATTGCTCTAATGGCACAACTTTATTGACAAGCCCCATTTCCAACGCTTCCTGTGCGGTATATTGGCGGCATAAATACCAAATTTCACGCGCTTTTTTATGCCCAACAATACGCGCCAAATAGCCTGCACCGTATCCGCCGTCAAAACTGCCCACTTTTGGACCAGTTTGTCCGAAAATCGCATTGTCTGCCGCAATCGTCAAATCGCAAACAACATGCAGCACATGACCGCCGCCGATCGCATAGCCAGCGACCATGGCAATCACCGGTTTTGGAATGACGCGAATTAATCGCTGCAAATCTAATACATTAAGCCGCGGAATTTGATCTTCACCAACATATCCGCCATGGCCGCGCACTTTTTGGTCCCCGCCGGAACAAAACGCTTTTCCGCCAGCACCTGTCAAAATAATGACGCCGATTTTCGAGTCATCGCGCGCATATGAAAAGGCGTCGATCATTTCAGCAACAGTTTTTGGACGGAACGCGTTATGTACTTCCGGGCGATTGATCGTAATTTTCGCAATGCCGTTATACGTTTCGTATATAATATCTTCATACTCGCGTTCCTTAACCCACTCAATGGCCATGAAACTCTCCTCCTTTAATAAACTCACTTACTATTTTAGCAAAAATCTCCCGTTGTTCCACATGAATTGCATGCCCCGCCTGTGCGACTTTCACCATTTCGTAATTTGGCAGATATTTCTTCATTTCTTCCGCAATCCGGCAAAACTTTTGATCCCATTCTCCGCATAAAAGCAGCGTCGGTATGCTAACTTCTGATAAACGTTTCCACCATGAAGGCTGCCTTCCCGTTCCCATCCCCCGCAAACTGTTCGCCAATCCTTTTTCATTATTGCTTAACCGTTCGGTGCGAATTTGCTGCCGCACGCTAAGAGGCAAGCGCTTTTGTGATGCAAAAAGCGGAATGTTTTCCCATTTTTCGACAAATTTCTTTATGCCATATCGTTCTATTTCTTCCGCTAACGCTTCATCCCTTTCTATTCGTTCCCAGCGTTCTTGCATCGTTTTTAATCCCGGAGAGCTGCTTTCTAATATTAATGTCCGGACGCGGTGAGGATAAAGAATCGCAAATGTTAACGCAAGGCGCCCGCCCATTGAATATCCGAGCACATGAGCGTCTTGCAAATGCAAATGCCGCAATATTTCTTCCAGATCAGCAGCCACTTTTTCAATTTCATAGCGCGCCGGATCAGTGGGCGAATCGGTCCGGCCGTGCCCGATGACATCCACGAGAATAAGCCGATAATCACGCCAATATGGGAGAAAAGGTTTCCACGTTTCCACACTTCCAGTAAACCCGTGCAACAACAACAGCGGTTCTCCATCACCGAACGATTCGACATGGTAAGAAACTCCGTTGGCAAAAACCTTCATACTGCCCCCCGTTTTTCGAGAAATTCTGCTATTTCCTGGGAAACCTTTTCCCACAAAAGGCGATGCATTTTTACATTATTTTCCCGTGATGTGCACACTTCCACGACGTGAAGGCCATCAGTTGTTAACGATTGCGCAACACAATCGCGAAATTCATCCCATGTCGCGATTTTGGCAAAATTCCCTCCATACATGCGGACAACATGGGCAAATTGCAAATCGGTCGGCGTACCAAACAACATTTCAAAATGTTTTTTATGTTCCGCTTGCGGCAAAAACGAGAAAATGCCCCCGCCGTTGTTATTAATAACGATGATCGTCGCGTTCAATCCGTGCATTTTTGCCGCCAATAGCCCGTTTAAATCATGATAAAAAGAAAGGTCGCCAATGACAAGCACAAGCGGCTCGGCAACCGCGCTGGCTCCTAAAGCGCTTGACACAACACCGTCAATCCCATTTGCCCCACGGTTCGCTAAAATGCGGATTTGCTTGTCGTTTGTAAAGAAAAATGTATCCGTGTCTCGGATTGGCATACTGTTGCCGACAAATAACGTTGCACCATCTGGAAGCAATTGCGCAAGTTCGGTAAACACTTTTCCTTCAAACCATTCGTTTTCTGCCGCTGCTTCCAGAAGCACCGATTTTGCGATACCGTTGATCGCTTTCCATGTTGCCGACCATTCGCTTTTGCTTCGCTTCGGTTTTCCAATATGGACAAGCTGGCGGCAAAATTCAATTTCATCGCAGTACACCATGTACGATGCTGCTAATGTCGGCTCCCGCCAGCCGCCTTCCCCATCAACGACAATTTGTTTTATGTTAACATATCGTTTCAGAAGGAGGAATAATGGTTTCGAGACCGGCATGGCGCCGAAACGGATCACAACATCCGGCACTAATGAAGCGGCGATCTGTTCATCTTTCAGGATCGCGTCATAACTGTCAATGATATACTCTTTTTCGTGCGTTCCGCTGCGCAGTTGGGAAAGCGGATCGGCTAAAATAGGATAATCGAGCATGTCCGCCAACTGCGTGACCGCCTCGGCAAACTCGGGCCGATCAATCGGCCCGCAAACAATCAACCCTTTTTCGACAGAAGCAAATTCATCGTATAACCGCTGAATTTGCTCGATGCCGACCGTCATTTTTCCCGGGATGACGGTCGTGTAAGACGGCTCTTTCGCTTCGGTTTGCTCCCATGTTTCTTCACGGACTGTCGGCACAAGCGGCTCGCGCAATGGAAAGTTTAAATGAACAGGGCCTGCCGGGGCGCTGATTGCCACCCCTGCCGCCCTTGCCGCCATCGTTCGCGCATAACGGAGCATGTCCGGCGTCTTTTCCGGAAGCGCCATTTCGACAAACCATTTCGCGTATTTTCCATATATATTCAGCTGGTCAATTGCTTGCGGAGCCCCGACCTCTCGCAATTCATGCGGACGGTCTGCCGTGATAATGATAAGCGGCACGCGCGAATAATATGCTTCTACGACCGCTGGAAAATAGTTTGCGACCGCCGTTCCCGACGTACAAAGAAGGGCGACAGGATGCCGTTTTGCTTTCGCCATGCCGAGAGCAAAAAATGCGGCGGAGCGTTCATCAATGTTTATATGCACGCGCATTGCCGGATGTTCGGCCACCATAATGGCAAGCGGTGTCGAACGCGATCCTGGACTCACCACCACATCTTGCACTCCGGTTTTCGCTAACTCATCCACAAAAGCGGCTATATATAATGTTAATGCTTCATTCATCTCTCTCCACTCCTAGCGCCGATAGCATCGGGGTTAATTTCACTTTTGTTTCTTCATATTCGCTCATCGGGTCAGAATCGCCGACGACTCCGCAACCTGCAAAAATGAACGCTTCTTTTCCTTGGAAAAGCCCCGAACGAATGGCTACGGCAAATTCGCCATTCCCTTCTGCATCCATCCAGCCGATTGGTGCTGCATACCATCCCCTGTCTAACGGTTCGGTTTCACGAATTTCCTTGATTGCCTTTTCCCGCGGTGTCCCGCCAAGCGCCGGCGTCGGATGCATTTGTTCAACAATCGATAAAACCGAAGCAGCATGGCACTTTTCTCCGATTACAGGCGTATATAAATGTTGAATATGCTGCAATTTTAACAGTTGCGGTGAAGCTGGGATTTGTACGCGCTTGCAAACCGATCCCATCGCTTCTTTAATCATCTGGACAACAAACTGGTGTTCACGAAGGTTTTTCTCGTCACGCATGAGCCATTGTCCGAGTTGTTCGTCTTCCTGAAGCGTTTTTCCGCGGCGTATCGATCCAGCCAAACAAATAGAATAACACGCATCCCCTTCCTTTTTCACAAGCTGTTCCGGAGAAGCGCCAATAAAACATTGCCCGTCTTGCTCAAACGCAAATAAATAACTAAATGGCTGTTGTTCGCGCAATTGCTGCAAAACAACGACCGGATCGATCACATCCGCAAACGATAAACGCGCCTCTCTTGCCAGCACTACTTTATCAAATTTTCCTTCCCGAATGTTCCTGATCGTTTTTTCGACCGCATGAATCCATTCGTCTTTTTGCGCTTCCTCATATTTAACTAATGTCGGCAACGAAGCTGTCGGCTGTTTCTGTTCTTGAGATAAGAGACGTAGCAGCATCCCTATTTTTTCCATACTTTCTTCGTACCGCATGGAAGGCACAGTGACCGTTAATGTTGCTTTTCCGTTTTTAAGCGATAAAAGAACGGTCGGCACCACCATTTTTGCGTGAGGGAAAGCGCGCCATTTTTCCGTTCTTGGTTTGAATGGATCAAAGGAAAAACCGCCAAATAAAATAGGCGTTGCAGCGGTTCCGTGATGATCGAAAGCCAGCTGCTCCATCCATTTCTTCCATTTCGTCTCTACTATCTGGAAACGCTGCTCTTTTTCTTCTGTTTCGATGCTATATGTGCAGCCAAGCCCGACATAAACGGTTTCATTCGCACGATCAGACCAATAAAACCGCTCGCGGAAAGAACATGCTTGTCCTAACGCAAAAAAATAAACTGGATCTACATCATCCATTTCCCCGCTCCAGCTAATAAACGGGCGATTTGCTTTTTTCCCGATGAAACGCAATTGTTCTTCTATTTCATGCTGATATAAAATTGCCACTGTAATCCCGCTTTCTTCATTATTGCTTATTTTCTATTTCTCATTATATATAATAGGAAATGATTTATCTATTCTAAAGGGGTTGACACCTTATAACCGTTTTCCTACACTTATTGTGAACGTTTTTTGAACATTACTTTATCTTATTCCGACATGAGGGGTATGATTATGCAACCATCATTGCAAACAGAACGGCGTCCTTCCGTCAACCGTCGCCGCGATTGGCGCGTTTGGTGGAGATTAACGCGGCCGCACACATTGACAGCTGCATTTGTTCCCGTTTGTATTGGCACAGCGTTAGCATTCCATGAAACAAATATTCGCGTTTCGTTGTTTATCGCGATGCTTGTCGCTTCTTTGCTCATTCAAGCGGCAACGAACATGTTCAATGAATATTATGATTTTAAGCGCGGGCTGGACTCACCAGAATCCGTGGGAATTGGCGGGGCGATTGTCCGCGAAGGAGTCCATCCGAAGACGGTTTTGAATTTGGCGATTGCCTTTTTCGCCATCGCTACGCTCATTGGCGTCTATATTTGCATGAATAGCAGCTGGTGGCTCGCGTTGATCGGATCTATTTGTATGGCAGCTGGATATTTCTATACAGGCGGACCTATACCAATTGCGTATACCCCGTTTGGTGAACTCGCGGCTGGATTTTTTATGGGACTACTGATTATTTTAATTTCCTTTTTTATCCAAACAGGAGAAGTCACTAAAACAGCTATTTTGATTTCCGTGCCGATTGCTATTTTAGTTGGAGCGATTTTGCTGGCAAACAACATTCGCGACTTCGACGGGGACAAAAAGAACGGTCGCAAAACGCTGGCGATTTTAGTCGGACGCCATAACGCGATCCGCATCCTTGCCGGCATGTTTGCCGTATCGTTTGTCTGGATGATTGGACTAGCCTTTTTCCACCTTGTTTCTTTCTGGACATTGCTTGTCTTTTTCAGCGTACCAAAAGCGATTGCAGCGGCAAAAGGATTTATTGGCAAAACGAAGCCAATCGAGATGATGCCGGCGATGAAAGCGACGGCACAAACGAATACGCAATTTGGTTTTCTTTTGGCAATTGGTTTACTTATCAGCCATTGGTTATAACACGGTCGCAACAGACCGTGTTTTTTTTATTTTTTCGTTCATACTACAAAGTAAACGGTTGATTTTAAGGAAGGAGTTATGAAACATGTTAACGAACGAACAATTAGCCGCCTTCCGTGCCGAACTTCTCCGTGCCAAACAGGAAACACAAGAGCGGCTGCAACAGAACGGCCATTTCGGCACACTGCGGAGCCACGCGCACGACGCGGTCGGTGAGCTTTCCAGCTACGACAATCATCCGGCAGACGACGCAACCGAGCTGTATGAACGGGAAAAAGATATCGCGCTGAATGAACATGCGGAAAGGGAACTAAAAGAAATTGAGCACGCTCTCCAAGTGATCGAAAACGGCACGTATGGCATATGCGAAGTTTGCGGGAAGCCGATTCCGTATGAACGGCTGAAAGCACTGCCGACAACAACATGCTGCAAAGAACATAGCCGTGACAAAACCGTTTCGCAAAAACGGCCGCTTGAAGAAGGTGTGTTGATGCCTCCATTCGGAAAATTCGCTCTCGATCACCGCAACGAATCAGTAGCATACGACGCGGAAGATGCCTGGCAAGAAGTGGCTCGTTACGGCTCGTCCGATACTCCTTCGGATTTAGGGAAAAATGTCGACGATTACGGGGAAACATATGCTGAATCCGAAGAACACGTCGGTTATGTTGAAGAGTTAGAAAATTTTGCAGCGGTTGATTTATACGGCAAACATGTAAAAGTATATCCGACGAGAGAACACGAACAGCTGGAAAATATGCTGGACGAGGAAGGAATCATGTCCAATATCGGCGATCTGCCGGCATATGAAAAAGAACCTTATACGAAAAAAGAAGACCATCGGCATTGATGGTCTTTTTTTGAAACAAAAAGGAATCCGCGTTCGTATAAAGAATATATAGTGGTGAACAATGACATTGAGGTGAAGACGATGAACGCACATGACATTGACTACAAGTTATATGGAGACGATATGCAATTTGTCGAAATCGAATTAGACCCCCAAGAGAGCGTCATCGCCGAAGCTGGCGGCATGATGATGATGGAAGACGGGATAACGATGGAGACGATCTTCGGCGACGGCTCCGATTCCAGAAAAGGTTTTTTCAATAAATTAGTAGGAGCGGGAAAACGGCTGCTGACAGGCGAAAGCTTATTTATGACTGTGTTTACGAACAACAGCGCAGAAAAACGCCGCGTCTCGTTCGCCGCGCCATATCCGGGAAAAATCATTCCGGTCGATTTGAGCGAACTTGGCGGCAAAGTGATTTGCCAAAAAGATTCTTTCCTTTGTGCCGCGAAAGGGGTTTCTGTCGGCATCGATTTTCAACGTAAGCTTGGCACTGGCTTTTTTGGCGGTGAAGGATTTATTATGCAAAAACTCGAAGGAGACGGCCTTGCTTTTTTGCACGCGGGCGGAACGATTTACCAGCGTGAGCTGCAGCCCGGCGAGAAGTTGCGCATTGACACCGGCTGCTTAGTGGCAATGACAAAAGAGGTCGATTATGACATCGAATATGTCGGCAAAATAAAAACCGCCTTTTTCAGTGGCGAAGGGCTGTTTTTTGCCACATTAACCGGTCCGGGAACGGTTTGGGTGCAATCTCTTCCGTTCAGCCGGCTTGCTGACCGGATTATCGCCGCTGCGCCAAGTTCGAGAGAAGAAGGTAGCATTCTCGGCAGCCTTGGCCATTGGCTGGATGGTGATAATTAAGAGAGGGGAAAATGTTATCAAGATCTAAATTATAAAAAGCTAAAAAATAAAGGAGAACACATATTATACATGACTAAAATGTGTTCTCCTTTTTTCTTTTTATTACTAAGTACCCGTTAGTTCAAGGGTATAAGCAAATCAATTACTAATTTTCAACCTTGCAGATTGTCCCTTACCTATAAAATAGATATATACTCCTATCGCACCCCCGAGGGTATTTAGAATGACATCATCAATGTCTGTAGAACGCTCATATACTAAAAACGCTGACCCTATAGAATTTTCAATAAATTGAATTAGTTCAATCCCAATAGAGATCCGATAGCTTTCTTTGTACAAGTATTTGAAAACTCTTGTTCAACTAACCTTCCCTTTTAGTTAAACAAGGAGGGGAGCGTTGTTCCTATGCCTAACATTTTATAAACCTCTGCGTAAGCCACTTTCAACTGTTCCCGTAGTTGCTTGGTTTCCTCTTCTAACTTCTTGATTCTCCTTTTTAGCGATTCAATAATATTGTCTTGCTCTTTTACGCTCGGTCGAAAGACCTTGCTACGCCTCCCGCTGTGGACTATGTCCTTCTCCTCTTTAAAAAACAAAAACATGTTTCACCTATTGTATAATAGACTATAATAATGAATCTATTATGTATGAAAAAAGAGGATATATATTCTTATACTGAACATAATATCCTCTAATCATTATAGTATATTTAACAAAAAATCCTCTCTCTTTTTTATTCACCCGGATGAATGTCCCATATTTCGCTGGCGTACTCCTGCACCGTCCGGTCACTGGAAAAGTAGCCGGAATGGGCTATGTTGACCGCGCTCATTTTCAGCCATTGTTCCCGCTGCTTGTACGCCGCTTCCACTTTTTCCTGCGCTTCCGCATATGAGGCAAAATCGCGCAGCACGAAATATTCGTCATTTTGCGTTAAAAGCGAATCATAAATCGGTTCAAAATGGTCATGAACATCTGGAAAAAATCCGCTGACTAACTGATCGACAACTTGCTTAATCCGTTTATCGTGATGGTAATATTCGTGTGCACGGTATCCGCCGTTTTGATAGTAGTTTAACACTTCTTCCGCCGTAAGCCCGAAAATAAACATATTTTCTTCCCCGACCGCCTCCAATATTTCAATATTCGCCCCATCCAGCGTTCCTAGTGTAACCGCTCCATTCATCATAAACTTCATATTGCCGGTGCCAGACGCTTCTTTACTTGCCGTGGAAATTTGCTCGCTAACATCTGCCGCTGGAAAAATTTCTTCCGCAAGGGAAACACGATAGTTTTCTAAAAAAATGACTTTTAACTGTTCGTTTGTCCTTTTGTCTTTGTTCACTTTTTCAGCAACCGAATGAATAAGTTTAATAATTCGTTTTGCATAATAGTATCCGGGCGAAGCCTTGGCGCCAAAAATAAATGTGCGCGGATAAATCGAAAAGCTTGCATCTTCTTTAAGGCGGTTGTACAGATGCATAATATGAAGAACATTTAGCAACTGCCGCTTGTAAGCATGAAGCCGTTTTACTTGCACGTCAAAAATCGATGATTCGTCCACGGCGATCCCCGTCTTTTCATAAATTCGCTTCGCCAATTTCGCTTTGCGCTTTTGCTTGACGCTTTCAAGTTCTTGCTGAAACGCCGGATCGGAAGCGTAACGCTTTAAATGAATCAATTTCTGCGGGTCTTTGATCCAACATGGCCCTATCGCCTTGGTAATTAACGAGGAAAGCTCGGGATTCGCTTTAAGCAGCCAACGCCGGTGCGTCACTCCGTTCGTCTTATTGTTAAATTTTTGCGGTTGAAACTCATAAAACAGCTTCATTTCCCGCTTTTTTAAAATTTCCGAATGCAATTTTGCCACTCCGTTCACACTATAACTCCCAACAATGGCTAAATGCGCCATTTTCACAAGGCCGTGCGCGATAATCGCCATTTCTTCAATCCGTTTCCAATCGCCGGGATAATGCTGCCAAAGTTCGCGGCAAAACCGCTCATTTATCTCCTCGACAATCATGTAAATCCGCGGCAACAGCGGCTGGAAAATGCGAATCGGCCATTTCTCCAGCGCCTCCGATAATGTCGTATGGTTCGTATACGAAACCGTATTCGTTGTAATGTGCCAAGCATCTTCCCAGCTCATTTCTTCTTCATCTAATAAAATTCTCATCAATTCGGGAATCACTAAAGCTGGATGCGTATCGTTCACATGAATCGCCACATGCTTATGCAGATTATACAGGTGCCCATGCTGGCAGCGATGCGCGCGGACGATGCTGCCAACGCTCGCGGCGACGAGAAAATATTGCTGCTTTAGGCGTAAAATTTTCCCTTCATCATGCGTGTCATCAGGATATAAAAATTCGGAAATCGCCTCCGTTTCCCGTTTATATTGCATGACACTTTTATGGGCAGGAAATGTTTTCGCCGGCTCCGCGCTCCAAAGCCGCAACGTGTTCACCGTTTTCGTATCATAGCCGATGACCGGAATATCATATGGGATTGCCATTACTTTTTCGCTGTCCATATGGCGGAATGTCAGGCGGCCGTTTTGCTCAGATATTTCGACATTTCCCCAAAAATTCACTTCCACCGCCAATTCTTCTTTTCTGATTTCCCATACATTTCCGTGGCGCAGCCATTGTTCTGGCAGCTCGACTTGATATCCATCGACAATTTTTTGGTCAAAAAGCCCGTGTTTGTAGCGAATTCCGCAGCCGTGGCCGGGCAAATTGAGAGAAGCAAGCGAATCTAAAAAACAAGCAGCAAGGCGGCCAAGCCCGCCGTTGCCGAGACCTGCATCCGTTTCGCATTCTTCTATGTCATTAAGGCGGATTCCTAAATCGCTCAGCCCTTCTTCGACGATATCGCGAATGCCAAGGTTAAGCAAATTGCTGCCAAGGAGGCGGCCCAGCAAAAATTCGATCGACAAGTAATATACTTGTTTCTGTTTTCGTGCGCGATTTCGCTCGTTCGTCTGAATCCAGTGTTGGCTTATATATTCACGGACCATGTTCCCTAACGTATGATATTGGTCCCGCGGCGTTGATTCTTCAAACCGTTTGCCGCACAGCATTTCAAGCCGTTTTAAAAACATTTTTTTAAATTCTTCTTTATTAGAGAACACGATGTTCACTCCCGGCTATTAAATCCGCATAGGCTTTGTGATACTCCAGCGCTGACTGCCGCCAGCTATAATCGCCGCTCATCGCTTTTTGCATCAGCTTTTCCCATATTTGCTTCTCCTTATAAAATGCAAGCGCGCGGCGAATAGTATACAACATATCATGGGCATTAAAGTTGGTGAAACTAAACCCGTTTCCTTCTCCCGTAACTTCATTATACGATTGCACCGTGTCGTTGAGCCCTCCTGTTTCCCGCACAATCGGAATCGTTCCGTACCGAAGCGCAATCATTTGGCTAAGGCCGCACGGCTCAAATTTCGACGGCATTAAAAAGAGATCGGCTCCCGCATAAATTTGATGTGCCAGCTCTTCATTAAAGCCGATGTACGCTTTGACTTTATCGGGATACGTTGCTTCCATAGCACGAAAAAATTGTTCAAACTCCGGATCGCCCGTCCCAAGCAAAATAAATTGCACATCTTCGGCAATGATTTCATGGAAGACGCACTTAACGAGATCGATCCCTTTTTGCTTTGTCAACCTCGTTACCATCGCAACAACCGGGACGTCTTCCCTTGCTGATAAACCAAAATATTGCTGGAGCGCGCGTTTATTCATTTGTTTTCTGGCAACCGTCTGCATATCATATGGAGCGGCAATGAAAGGATCGGTTTTCGGATTATACTGCTCATCGTCGATGCCGTTTAAAATTCCGATTAAATCATGACGGCGCGCCCGCAGCAGCCCATCGAGCCGCTCCCCGTAATATTCTGTCTGAATTTCTTCTTTGTATGTCGGACTGACTGTTGTAATGATATCGGCGGCAACAAGCGCCCCCTTCATAAAGCTCACATTCCCATAAAATTCTAAATGCTCGATCGTAAAATAACGATCGCTTAAATTTAATAAATCTCCTAAAATTTCACGGGGGAAAATCCCTTGAAATTGCAAATTGTGAATCGTAAACATGGTGCGGATTTGTTCATAAAAAGGATTTTTTCGATATTGTTCGCGCAAGAAAAACGGAATCATGCCGGTATGCCAATCGTGGCAATGAATGATGTCCGGGCGAAAGGAAATCTTAGGAAGCGCATCTAAAACGGCGCGGCAAAAGTACGCAAACCGTTCGCCATCGTCATAATGCCCGTATAATGAATGGCGTTTAAAATAGTATTCGTTGTCGACAAAATAATAAATCACTCCTTCGCACTCAAGCATTTCAATTCCACAATATTGCCGTCTCCATCCAACGCTAACAACAAGTTCAGCTATTTTTTTCATTTCTTTTTTGTCGTTTTCGCAAATGGTTGCATATTTTGGCATGATCACCCGAACATCTGCCCCTAATTTGCACAATTGTTTCGGCAGCGCTCCAGCAACGTCCGCCAATCCTCCTGATTTCACAAATGGCACGCATTCAGACACGACAAACAATACATTCATCGGTTGATCAACTCTCCTTGCACCGTTCCTTTCCGGACCACAAACGGTTGTTGTTCCGTTCCTCGTAAAGAAACGCCATTTTCCACTTTCGCATCTTTATCCACAATGACGCAGTGAAGCTGGCAATGTTCACCAATTTGGCTTTTTTGCATAATAATGCTATTTTTTATGACTGCTCCTTTTCCGATTTTCACGGAACGGAAAATAATGCTGTTTTCCACGTGCCCTTCGATAATGCAGCCATTGGCGATCATGGAATTTTTCACGACCGCTTTGCCTGTATATTTCGTTGGCGGTTCATCTTTCACTTTCGTATAAATCGGGCGCGATTTGACAAACAGCTGCCGCCAAACATCTTGATGAAGTAATTCCATGCTATGGCAAAAATAATTTTCAATCGAGTCAATGACAGCCGCATACCCGTTATGCTCATAGTCACAAATTTTTAAAGAATGGCGATGATCACGGACAACATCCACAATGCTGTGATAGCCGGTACGGCGGTGATTAGCGATTAAATCAAGCAATAATGATGTTTCTAACACAAACATTTCCAGCGAACGCCCTTGATGGCGGACTTCGGTGATATCGCACTGATTCGCTATATGACGCTCTAACACCGCTTCATAATCAATATTGCAAACGGTATAGCTGTTGCAAATAACCGCATATTTTTGCCTGCTGCGCAAAAAATAGTCAATATGCTGTTCAAAATGGGCAAACGCTCCAACGTGAGGGTTCGGAATCGATAAATCTGGCGAGGGAAAGAAAAATAATCCATCCCGTTTCCGGTTTAAATCCCAATTTTTTCCCGATCCTAAATGATCCATTAAAGAACGGTATTGGTATTTTGGAAAAATCGCCACACTCTCAATTCCGGAATTAACCATGCTCGACAATACAAAGTCGATCAATCGATACCGCCCCGCAAATGGCACCGCCGCAACAGAACGGTGCATTGTTAGCGGCTGAAGCGGCTCGATATACGTCGTTGCATCAATAACTCCCAGCATCGATTGATGGTTCACGGTCGCTTCATCCTTTCTCATTTTTCGTTTGCAACCATTCTTTCGTCACAAGAAGATCATCTGGACAAACGACTAAATGTGGCGGAATTTCTAGATTCGGCGGCACGATCGCCCTTTCGATATACACCCCTTCGCCAATCACCGCATCCGGCATAATCACACAATCTTTCACAATCGCTCCTTTTTGAATATGGACGCCTTGGAATAACACAGAATGTTCTACCTTTCCTTCCACCACGCATCCTTCGTTCACAAGCGAATGGACGACAACCGCCTCATCAGAAATATATTGTGGCGGCTGATTTGGGTTAACCGAATAAATGCGCCACGAGTGGTCAAACAAATCTAATTCGTTTGCTTCATCCAATAAATCCATATTGGCTTCCCATAAGCTTTTCACCGTCCCGACATCTTTCCAATAGCCTTTAAACAGATAGGCAACAAGCCGTTTCTTATTCCGAAGCAGCAATGGAATCACATCTTTGCCAAAGTCATGGCTTGAATGCGGGTTGGCGTTATCTATTTGCAAATACTCTTTTAAAAGCGGCCAATTAAAAATATAAATGCCCATCGAAGCGAGGTTGTTTTTCGGATGCTCCGGTTTTTCTTCAAACTCAGTAATTTCCATTTGTTCATTTGTATTCATAATGCCGAAGCGGCTCGCCTCCGACCACGGCACTTCAATGACGGAAATGGTGACATCGGCGTTTTTCATCATATGATAGTCGAGCAGTTTTCCATAATCCATCTTATAAATATGATCTCCTGATAAAACTAGCACATAATCCGGGTCATATTGCTCAATATAATTGATATTTTGATAAATGGCGTTCGCCGTTCCTTCATACCATTTCATCTCAGATGATGCGGAATAAGGGGGAAGAACAGTGACGCCGCCATTTCTCCGATCTAAATCCCAAGCGCTCCCAATGCCGATATAAGAGTGCAGCAGAAGCGGCTGATATTGCGTTAACACCCCGACCGTATCGATTCCGGAATTCGTGCAGTTGCTCAATGTAAAATCGATAATTCGGTATTTTCCTCCAAATGGGACAGCTGGTTTAGCAATGTTTGTCGTCAATGAATATAAGCGGCTACCTTGCCCTCCTGCCAATAACATGGCGATGCACTTTTTCTTTGCCATCAACGCTTCTCTCCCCCCGTTTTTTCACTGGTCTTAAAATGGAAATGCCAAACGGCGGAACCGTCATGCGAATATGATACGGCTTTCCATGAAACGGTTCTTTGCTCGCCGCAACCGGCTTTGCATTGACATTGCCCCACCCCCCGAATTTGGCCGCATCGCTGTTGACGATTTCCCGGTATTTGGCAAATAGCGGAACGCCAACTTTATAATCGTGATACACTTTACTGGTGAAATTGCACACGACAACAAGCAAATCGTTTTCTTTTTTTCCTCTGCGGACAAATGAGAAAATACTTTGTTCAGCGTTATGAACATCAATCCACTCAAACCCGTCTGGAGAATGGTCTAGCTCATACAAAGATTTGCAGCGCTTATAACATTTCAATAATGCTTTCACGTACATATTCATTTTCTGGTGCATCTCGAAATCAAAAAGCATCCAATCCAGCTGCTCTGCATCCTTCCATTCATCAAACTGGGCAAATTCGCCGCCCATAAACAATAGTTTTTTGCCGGGATGTGTTAGCAAATACCCATACAGCAGCCTTAATTGTGCAAACTTTTCCTCATACGTCCCTGGCATTTTATTTAGCAGCGATTTTTTTCCATGCACGACCTCATCGTGGGAAAAAGGTAAAATAAAATTTTCCGAATACGCGTACAAAAGGGAAAAGGTTACTTTATTGTGCACATGTTTTCGCTTCTCCGGCGCCGTTTCCATATATGTTAAAATATCGTTCATCCACCCCATGTTCCATTTATAGTTAAACCCCAGCCCTCCGGCATACGTTGGAGCAGTGACGAGCGGCCATTCCGTCGAATCTTCGGCAATCATCAATATGCCCGGGTCATGCGCAAATACGGTCTCATTTAATTTTTGCAAAAACTGAACAGCATGCGGGTTTTGCTGTGCTGCCTCTCTATTTGGCCAATACAGCATATTGGCCACCGCATCCACCCGAAATCCGTCGACGTGGAAATATTCCATCCAAAACAACGCATTGGAAATCAAAAAGCTGCGGACTTCCGGCTTTCCAAGATCAAAATTCGCCGTGCCCCATTCGCCATTTTCCCGATCTTGTATGTTGTCATATTCATATGTCGGTGCTCCATCAAACATGTATAATCCATGTTCATCTTTGCAAAAGTGGCCGGGAACCCAATCGAAAATGACGCCAATGCCTGCTTGATGGAAGCGATCAATAAAATGCATCAAATCATGCGGCGTCCCGTAGCGGCTTGTTGCTGAATAATAACCTGTTCCTTGATATCCCCAGGAGCGGTCAAGCGGATGTTCAACGAGCGGGAGCAATTCAATGTGGGTAAAACCATGTTCCATCACATATGGAAGTAACTCATCTGCCATCTCCCGATATGTATAAAAATTGCCGTTTTCTTTCTTTTTCCACGAACCGAAGTGAAGCTCATAAATGAACAAAGGCTGGTCATATATTCGCTTTCGCTGTTTCTTCCGTCGCCATGTTTGATCATTCCATTGATAACCTTTTATGTCGTAGACGATGGAGGCAGTACGGGGGCGCAATTCGGAGTGAAACGCGTATGGATCTGCTTTTAACACGACATTTCCATTGTTAGTGGTAATTTCATATTTATATAAATGCCCTTCCAAGTTTTCCGGAATAAAAATCGTCCATACACCTTGATTACTTACTTTTACAAGATTAAAATTAGTTCCGTTCCAGTCATTAAAACTGCCGACTAACCGCACTTGCCGCGCATGCGGAGCCCATACGCAAAACCGGGTTCCGACAACGTCGTTTTGTTTTATCACATGCGCGCCAAACAATTCATAACTTTTATATAAGCTGCCTTCGTGAAATAAATAAATTTCCAGATCGGTCGGAGGGACAACGATCAATCTGCATCGCATCCTTTCTTAAAGTTTCTTGTTACTCATATTCTACAACCGTCCATAAATTCCTTGATAAAAAAATTGATATTTTTTTGACAATATTCAACAAACAAACGCGAAAAATTTTTTGCACAGTAACGAAGAAGTATATTATAATATATATAAAATAATAATAATTATAAATAAGAGGTGTGCTATGTCACTGATACAATATGATTATCATCATCTTCCACACGTAAAAATGCAAAATCAATCGAAAAAAACGTTGTGGATCACTCTTGGATTGACGTTGTTTTTTACGATTGTTGAAATTGCCGGAGGGCTATTGTCCAATTCTTTGGCACTGCTTTCCGACTCCGCCCATATGGCATCTGATGTCTTGGCGCTTGGGCTCAGCATGATTGCTCTTTACCTTGCCACTCGCCCGCCAAATCATCGATTTACATTTGGCTACTTGCGTTTTGAAATTATTACGTCCTTTCTAAATGGGCTTACGCTGGTCATCATTGCGATTTGGATTTTTTGGGAAGGAATTCAGCGGTTTATTTCGCCTGAGCCGATTGATTTTCGTTTAATGCTGACCATTTCTTCCATCGGTTTCATCGTGAATCTCATCTTGACGATCGTCCTTAGCCGCAGCACAAAAGAAGAGGAAAATTTAAACATTAAAAGCGCGTTATGGCATTTTATCGGGGACCTTCTTAGCTCCATCGGCGTCATTCTTTCAGCGACACTCATTTACTTTACTGGCTGGTATTTCTTCGATCCGCTCATAAGCATCATCATTGCCGGCATTATCTTTACAGGCGGGGCGAAAATTATCCGTGAATCGTATTCCATCTTAATGGAAGCAGTGCCTAATCAGTTTCATCTCGACAAAATTAGAGAAGATATCCGGCAAATCGAAGGAGTCGAAGATGTGCACGACATGCACTTATGGGCCGTCTCTACGGACCACTATTCGTTAACCGCACACGTGTTTATTAACGAGCATATCCAGCCGTTTTGCGTAATCTTGGCCATTAACGAGATGCTAAACAAAAAATATGGCATTAAACATGCGACAATCCAGGTTGAACATGCCATGATCCATGATCACGGCGAATATGGAAAAGAATTTTTGCTCCAAAAAAAGAAAAAAGCAACATCATAATGCCTCTTTATACTAATTCACATTCACTTCTTAAGCGAATAAAAAGGAAAAAGGGAGCGTTTGGATCGTTCTGCTGCAATCTCCATTTCAAACGGAGCGAAAACGGTGCGTGGTATAGGATTAGAAAGAATATGATGGGCTCTCAAGGGACATCCTTATGAGAGCCCATTTCTTTTTGGACTGCTTTTAAACATCCTTGTAGATTAACACTATACTAGCACAAACGTTAAATGTTAAATGTACGAACAAGTTTTTGCAGTTCTTCTGCCATATTTTCCAACGATTTTGCCGCTGAGGCGATTTCCTCCATTGAAGCGAGCTGTTCTTCGGTAGACGCGGCAATTTCTTCGGATGTTGCTGCATTTTCTTTCGCAACAACCGCCAATTCGTTAGCGGTGGAAGACAATTCTTGAATTCCGGCGGAAATTTGTTGTGCCGTTGCAGAAATATCTTCCAATTGTGACGAAATATCCTTCATGCCTTGCAAGATTAGGCTGAATTTTTGCATTGTTTCTTGTGAGATTTCAATTCCCGTTTTTACATTTTGTGTCGCTTGTTTCATCATTTGTACGGTATTTTCCGTATCTTTCTGGATGCTAAAAATCAGTTCAGCGATTCGCTTCGCTGACTCCCGCGACTGTTCCGCCAATTTTCTCACTTCATCTGCAACAACGGCAAAGCCTTTTCCTTGTTCTCCCGCCCTTGCCGCTTCAATCGCAGCGTTTAATGCAAGAAGATTCGTCTGATCGGCAATTTCACTTATGACATCCAGTATCGTGCCAATTTCTTTCGAACGTTCATGCAACACATTAATCATTTCTTCTGATTTGGACACCGACTGCTGAATCTCATTCATTTGTTCGACTGTTTTTTGAACAGAATTTCCCCCATCTTCCGCTTGTATCGTCATTTGTCTCGATAAATCTGTAATCACTGTTGAACGATCGGCGATATTAGTAATCCCCTGCGCCATTTGTTCCAAGGCAGTGGCATTCGCTTCCACTTTGCTTGTCTGAATCTCCGCTCCATTCGCCACTTGCTGAATACCTGATGCGACTTGTTCTGTTGCTAAGGCAGTTTGATCGGCGCTTGCCGTCAGTTCCTCAGAAGATGCGGCCACTTGCTCCGCTGCTGTCGTAACATGTTTTAACAAATTCGCCAAATTTTCTTTCATTTTATTGTAGCTGTCTGCAATTTGGCCGATCTCATCATGTGAGCGATCCTCAATTTCAACAGTAAAATTTCCTTCTCCCGCTTGTTGAAGAGCGTTAGAAACAGATGACAATCTTATGCGGATTTTTCGTGTAAACCATAAAATGATCAGAGCAGAAACAACGAGTACAATAAACGTTGAAAGAATAAATGTTGTCAAAAAAGAAGAAATAGTGGAATCAATGAATTTTTGGGGTGCGCCTATGTAAAAAATGCCTATATTTTCCCCGTTTGCATTCTTAATAGGCATGTATCCAGTTTGATATTTCTCGCCTACCACTTCCGCTTCGCCAAAATAAGTTTTTCCTTCTTTTAACACTACCTTTGCGACTTCATCTGAAACCGTTGTACCAACGGCCCGTTTGCCGTTTCTTATTACATTCGTTGCTACTCTCGTGTTCTCTTGGAAAATAGTAACCGTCCCGCCAGTGAGTCTTCCGATTTCATCGACCAATTCATAATTATGTGTGATTTTTGTATCTCCCTTATAAAGGCCGCCATCCTTTAGCACCCAATCTCCCTCATATTTCTTATCAATATATTGATAAGCTAAAGCAAGATCGGATTTTACTTTTTCAATTGCTGCTTTTTTCATCCCATTCGTAATTTGAACATCCGCGATCACCGTGATAATTGCTGCTAAAACAATAATCACGCTTAGCACAAACAAATTAATTTTCATTCCAAGATTTAACTTTTTCATTATACTCACCTTCTACCATTGCTATCTTCACAGTTCCGAATTTAACCGCTGATTTTTCTGCGTCCAATGCCACTTGTAACAGGAAATTTGGAAAAAGATAAATGCAAATAAATAGCTTTTGCAAACTAAAAATGGCGTAAATATGATAATAAACATCATCATTATCCTTTTATCCACTTTCACAAAACAGATGTGAACAATAGCATCTAATCTATTAAAATTCCTTTTTCATCCCTCCTTCATTTGTCAGATAAATGGATTAACATGATGGATATAATTGTAATAGAAAAAACTAACATCCGTAAATCATCTTATATTCTTAATATCAAAAACAAACAAGTGAAACAAAGGAGCAACTGCTTTTTTCATCCGCTGGCTCCATTCACACATCGGCACATAGCAAAAGGAATACAGCCTGTTTCTAGAAGTAAAATCTTTTCAACCCAAAACACATTTACTAAAAAAGAAACAGGCTCCACATTTGTATGAGCCCTTGAGCGCCGTTTTTTGTCATTAAAATCCAAACAACACTGAAACTTCCATTATGTTTCTGATTTATCAAAACCAACCTTATTCTCCCTCAAACTTAAATTTGCGAACCTGTTCCTGTAACTCTTCAGCCATGTTCGCCAACGATTTTGCGGTCGATGTTATTTCTTCCATCGATGCGAATTGCTCTTCCGCAGAAGCCGCGATTTCTTCGGATATCGTAGTGCTTTTTTTCGCAACAGACGCCAATTCGCTGACAGTCGAACTCAATTCTTGAATTCCCGCAGAAATTTGCTGCACGGTTGCGGTGATATCTTCCAGTTGTGCAGAAGCATCTCTTGTACTTTCCATAATTGCATTGAATTTCTGAGTCGTTTCTTGTGAAATTTCCATTCCGCCCTTTACGCTTTGAATCGCCTGTTCCATCATTTGTACGGTATTTTCCGTATCTTTTTGAATGCCAAAAATCAGTTCAGCGATTCGCTTCGCTGACTCCCGGGACTGTTCCGCCAATTTTCTCACTTCATCTGCAACAACGGCAAAGCCTTTTCCTTGTTCTCCCGCCCTTGCCGCTTCAATCGCAGCGTTTAATGCAAGAAGATTCGTCTGATCGGCAATTTCACTTATGACATCCAGTATCGTGCCAATTTCTTTCGAACGTTCATGCAACACATTAATCATTTCTTTTGATTTAGACACCGACTGCTGAATCTCATTCATTTGCTCGACCGTTTTTTGAACAGAATTTCCCCCATCTTCCGACTGGATAATCATTTGTTTGGATAAATCGGTAATCGCCACAGAATGATTGGCAATATTGGTAACCCCCTGTGCCATTTGTTCAAGAGCAGTAGCGCTCGCCTCTATTTTACTTGCTTCCGTTTCTGCTCCGCTCGCTATTTTCCTAGTACCTGATGAAACTTGTTCTATCGCCTGCGCAGTGTGTTCCACGCTCGCCGTTAACTCCTCTGAAGAAGCGGCGACTTGCTCTGCCGCAATCGTAACATGTTTAAATAACTCTTTTAAATCTTCCCGCATTTTATTATAACTATGTATAATTTGCCCAATTTCATCTTGAGCATCATCTTGAATATTTACGGTAAAATTCCCTTCTCCTGCATGCTGGAGTGCATTAGAGACAACGGTTAATCGGCGATGAATGTTTCGTGTAAACCATAAAACGATCAGGGTAGAAATAATCAGCACTACAAGCGTTGAAATAATCAATGTCTTGAAAAGGGAAGAGATCGTGGCATCAATATGTCTTTGATGCATACTTACGCAAAAAATGCCGATGCTTTCTCCATCCGCATTCTTAATCGGCATATAGGCCGCTTGAAATGTTTCTCCTAACGTTTCTACCTCTCCAAAATAAGTTTTTCCTTGTTTCAGCACGATGTTTGCGATTTTTTCGGGAACAGTAGTACCAATAACCCGCTTGCCATTTTTTTTGATATTGGTGGCTACTCTAACGTCATTTTGGAAAATAACAACATTTCCATTGACCAGTTTTCCGATTTGATCAACGATTTCATCATTATGATTCATTTTTACATTTCCTTTATAAAGCGCACCGTCTTTTATCATCCAGTCGCCTTTGTATTTCTCATCAATATATTGATAAGCAAGCTGAAGAACAGCTTTTACTTTTTCCACCGTCGCTTTTTTCATTCCATGGGTAATTTGGATATTCGCAACGACCGTAATAATTCCCGATAAACCAATAATTACGCACAACACAATGAGATTAATTTTTGTCCCCAGTTTTAGCGCTTTCAATTCTATTCCACCTTCTGTAATTGAACTGTTTTCGTTTTTATCTCCCCCAATTAGCACAAACACAAAACCGAACAACGACCCTTTCCATTTTCATCCATGATGATATAGGAAAACATAACCAAATGTTTTTGACCAAATCACACCTCCTTTTTCTGAGCCAAAATACCTAATTAATCGAACAATATTATAAAAATAATATGATTCATTATAATTTTATGATAAAAGTCTGATATAATAAATCAGATTATATTCCTAAAATTCCTAAAATTCCCGAAGTATACAGATCAGAAAAAATTAATTGGAATTATGTATTTCCAAACGATATCGAACAATAAACATCATTTTTCATCCTCCACGAAGAAAGGAATAAAACCGGTTCATCGCGAAATAAATGGAGAAGGCAAGGAAAGAAAACAAAGAATAGTACTTCATTCCATCCAAAAGAGGTGTTGCCAATGGATTTGACACTAACTATATCCTTTTTAGGAGTGGCGATATTGCTGACATTAATGCCCGGCCCAGATATTCTGTTTGTCATTGCCCAAAGTATTTCACAGGACAAAAAAGCGGGAATCGCCACAGCGCTGGGACTTTGTTCCGGCCTTATTGTACATATCACGGCTGCAGCGCTTGGGGTTTCGGCAATCATTTATCAATCTGCTTTGGCTTTCGCCATCGTTAAATATGCGGGTGCAGCTTATTTGCTCTATTTAGCATGGCAATCGTTTAAAGAAAAAGAGGCAAGTTTTGCCATCCACCATACTAAGCCATTAACATATCGATCATTGTATAAAAAAGGAATTCTCATGAATCTGCTTAATCCAAAAGTATCATTGTTCTTTTTAGCATTGTTGCCGCAATTTGTGAATAAACAGCTGGGACATATTACGTTACAGATGGTTATTTTAGGAATTCTTTTTCTTGTTCAAGCTTTGATAATTTTTGCCGTTGTCAGCGTGTTTTCCGAGAAACTGCGCCATGTCCTGCTTGCTAATCCGTTCATAGCCAAACGAATGAATATGATAAAAGGTTCGCTTCTGGCGTTGATTGGCATACAGATTGCGTTTAGCGAAAAATGAAACGGTTACAAAGGGCACCTTTCCTGCAGATGTAAGTACCGCCAAAGAGGTGCTCTTTTGCACTCCCATGATGAGAAATGTTTTGTGAAGAATTTGGCGGCAAAATAAAAAAATCCCTTCAAATCTGCGCTTTTGAAGGGGAATTTTTATTCATATTTTCTTCAACTCTTCATTCATTTGATTTGCCAATTTTTTAAAATACAAGTAATAGCAAACCCATACAACTATATAGATGGCAATAAATATCGCTACAGAAAGAAGGATACTTTTCCATTCAAACGGGATCCATCCAATTCCCAAGGACAAGATAAAATATAGAACAATCACTGTAACAAAGTGCAAAGCCGTTTGTTGCGACAGGCGGAGTGATTCTAATTCAAAATAAAGAGAAGACACGGTAAAAAACCACCCGCAAAATATGGAAGCAAATGAGTTTTTTAAAAAACTTTCCCCATGAATGACAGGCAAATGGCCGAAATAAATGATAGAGCTAGTTACAATGATTGAAATAAAAGAACCGATCAATATACCAATGATGCTTCTGTATAAAAAAATTTTCATCCTTTCTTCCCCCTATTTATTTTTAACGCCTTTTTGATTACATGAACATAATGTCGAGAAACGTATTCTTTCACTCCTGATTTAAAATAAACACATAGAGTGCCATTGAACGACGCTTCAAACCGGCTCAACTCATGGAGATTTGCAATAACGGACTTAGAAATCCGAACAAACTTGTTAGAGGGGAGCATTTTTTCAAGCTCATACATCTTTTCCTTCAATTTAAATGCGCCTTCGGCTGTGACAGCATAAACGGCATCCCCATGCGTGCGAAAAAAATGGATCTCATTTAGCTTTAAAATATAATTCATATCACCATTTTTACCAACAATAAAATCCGTTTCCATCCCTTTTAAAAAATCGAGAATTTCTTTAATCGTGTCATCTATTTCTTTGCAGTGAATGGTCACGATCGTCTCATCATAATCATTGTCAATATCTAAAGATACTTTCATTCTGTCAACCTCCTTTACACTCATCTTTATTAAATTGTATTCGTTATGTCCGCTGTTGTCTTCATCATAAAGGTAAAAGGTCATTTTTCACCTCTATCTGGCAACAATCATCCTTTCAAATGCATGTTTATAAAAAAAGGGATGCACATAAAAAATCCACCGCCTTGGAAATCATAAACAGTGGCTTAACAACCACTCTCCAAGGGGTGGACACCATCACAATGTTCAACCGACACAACGGATATGCTTGCCTTATGAAATCGATCCGCACTTTAAAAAAAATGAAGCTGCTGCAATCTTCACCATATGCAGTTTTTCACTCTTTTTTGAATCAGGATGCACATTAAAAGTTGCCGGAAAATAAATAAGCATTTCTTTATAATAACTATCATTGGCGGATTAGCAGCAATCCCCTATTAACATAAACTTTGTTCTGTTTTTGCAAAATCGGTAGATAAAACCTCATTCTGCCTCTCGATAATATAGGGCGGATTCATCTTTATCGATTGAGTCCGCCCTTCTATAGAATCGTGTATATCATTAGCTTAACCCTGTATCCTGAAAGTCAAACAAAATTACCGATTCCGCATATCATCAATATATTCACTTTCCACAAACTTTTATCATTCTTTCATTATTTTCAGTTGGGTGCCTACTCCGATTTTCGGCAATTCCTTTTGTTCTAAATGTAATATTCCTGGCAATTGAGGAGTTGTGGAACCATCAAACTTCAAAGTGATATGACCTAATCTGCCAAGGTTTTGACAGACTACATCCCCTACAGATGTAATTACGAATTTTTCATTATCGATATAAAGGACATCTCCCGTTTGAATTTTCTCTTTTACTTCAACAACATCAATGACAAAGCAATAATCTTTAAGTTCATTGGGGGCTCTGTCCCCAAACAAGATCAACATTTTTTCTGATAAAAATTCTTCGGCCATTGGACCAATACTTTTAATGGTGTTCTCGTAAATCGTTCTCATAATGATCCAGCACTAGATGAATCGGTGCTGCCACCCTCCTCCTATAAATCTGCTTTTTCCAATTATGCAAATGTACTAAACTAAGAGTATAGACCAAAACTTGCTACCCAAGCCAATAGCACACGCGGTACACCCGTTAAAAACCGGGAGTACAGTACCGAAGGAACCCCTACCTCGACTGTTTCTGGTTCTGCTTCAGCTAAACCAAGACCGACAGGAATAAAATCGCAAGCGTTTTGTGTATTAATAGCAAATAATGCTGGCAGCGCTAAATTTGGCGGGATATTGCCTTTAGCAATTTCTACGCCAATTAATGTCCCTATGACTTGTGCGATAACAGCTCCAGGACCGAGTAAAGGCGACAAGAATGGCAATGAACAAATAAAACCGATAATGATAAGCCCCCAGATATTCCCTGCTAGAGGTGACATCATTTTGGCAAACCAATTGCCGACCCCTGATCCTTGGATAATGCCAATTAATAGTGATACAAATGCCATAAATGGGATGATAGTAGTAATAAGCGTTTGAATAGCATCACGCCCTGCCTGATAGAAGGTATTAATAACTTTACCTACTCCTAATCCAATTTTAGTTAACAAACTTTTATTTTCTTCTAATGCTTTTGTCTCCGAAATCTTCTTATCCGCACTATACTTGAATTTTTTCTCTATCGGCTGTGCTGTTTGCTCCTGTTGGCGCTCTTCCATCTCCTCTTCAACAGGCTGGATTTCATTGAGCCCGACAGCTGACACATAAATGTCTTCCGTAATATATTTTGCTAAAGGCCCGCTTTTGCCTGTTGGCATGATATTGATGGTTGGGATCCGTTTTTGCGGATAAATTCCACAGCGGAGCGTTCCGCCGCAATCAATGATAGCCGCAGCAATTTCTTCATCTGGAACAGTGGTATTAAAGCCGTTAACCGGTTCTGCGCCTGTTAACTCAGCGATTTTATCTACAATCTCCGGTTTGGTCCCTCCGCCAGTAATATAGACAATTTTATTCCGGGTTTCAGTCGGTGTGATAATAAGCGGGCCGCCAAAACCGCCATTTCCTTTTACAACTTTAACGGATCTATACTTTTTTCGGGATGGATGTTTTTCCACGGAATAACCCTCCTTTTTTTCATTGCAGTTTGACTTCATCGCTTAATTTAATATTTTGTTGTTTGGATACCCACACGGTTGTAAAATCTGTGACCCAGCCAGACATTAAATTCGCAACTAAACCTACCAGCAAATAGCGTACCGCTAATTCTGTAGTGCTTAATCCTAATTTCTCAATGCCAGCGGCAATGCCTAAATAAACAAACAACTCACCTGGATTTATATGAGGAAACAAACCGTTGTTAGTGTGATTAAAATAAGCAGCAGATGCATAATAACTTGGTTTATATTTCTCAGGCAGGAAACGCCCCAATGACAAAGACATCGGATTTCCTAACATAAAAGTTCCAAAAAACGGAAGTACCATATAACGCATTATCGGATTCTTTGCAGATTTTTTGGCCAGCCAATTCACTCTTTCTTCCCCGATTAATCGAATTAACGTATTCATAGCTACTAACAAAAGCAAGACTATAGGAATGATATTGGTCATCCATGAAATAAAAGTTTCCGCACCTGTTTTAAAAAGATTCATAAATCCTTCAGCAAACTTCACTAAAAAATCCATTTTATTCACCCCAGAATTATTTTTTTGCCATCAAGAGACTTTCCGCTTTTGTAATAATCTGTCTGTAAATACTTAACTTTTCTGGTATTTCCCCACCATTCATGATTGCTTTGTAATTATGAATTGCATCTTTAACAGCAATGCGCACTAATTTATTGAAATTATTTAAATCATTATCATTTATCGATAAAATATTTTTATTCTCAAATCCTTTCAATTTTTTGAATTTGGCAAACACAGTAACACCTTGCATTTTTTTCGCATCAAGGATATCTCCCTTATTGTTGACCGCAAATAAAACAATAGTGCCTGCCCGAAACTTTCCCGGCCTTCTGCCAATCGCCACCTTTCCTTTGCGCCGCAATTCGATATATGTCTTTGTAAAATTTCGAATTTGAAAATATCCAAGTGCCAGCTGAATCACAAATGCCGCTGCCATCAATAACATGATGATAAACACTTCTTCACCATCCCCTTACATTATGCTCAAGTAAATGGGATATTTCATCATAGCTTTTCGAAAGCGCCAATCTATTTATCAATTGGCGGTCATTGGCAACTGTAATAATTTCATCATAGATTTTGACTAATAAACTGGAATCCTGTTTCATATGTTGCGGTACCCCGAGCAAAAAAACTAATTTAATCTCTTTTCCGGAAAACGTTTGCAACGGACGGGCAAAAACACCTAATGATAAAACGACATTCTCACTGGCGCAATTAAACGTGTGAGGAAGTGCAATATAACTGTCAAATATCGTCGTTCCCTTTTCTTCCCGTTCTTTAAGGCGCTTTTTAAAATCTGCATCCACGTAACCTTTTTCATATAAGCTATCCACCATAACGCAAATATTTTCCCAGTAATCCTTATTGTGATCTAGGATAAAAAAGCGATCTTCACCAAGGAGTGCGCTAAGTATTGAATGTTTTAACTTAACGCTAGGCAGATTATATTTTCTATAGAAAGCGACTCTCTCCACTTCTTTTGCCACATAAGCTTCATCAAAAATCTCACTTATTTGAATTAAAGGCTGCTCTAACGGAAACGGTATATAAACCGTAGAAAACACCAGATCATAATCAGATAAGATTTCTTTCGTAATTTCATGATCGGAAAACAAATCTATCGATACATGATTCCCAATCACTCTCTGCAATTGAATCATGACTATACGCGCTGTTCCTCTTCCAGTACCGCAAACCACCGCTACTTTCCGCAAGTGTCTTTCTTTATTTTCGTTCTCTCCGATGAATACCCCAAAATATAAAGCCAAATAACCAAGTTCATCTTCTGAAACAGAAATATCATACTTTTCTTCAATCACTTTCCCCGCAACTTCAGCCATTTTATACGCAACCGGATATTTCCTTTTGATATCGCCTAACAAGGGATTTTTTAAGCGAATGTCAAATATCAAACGGTTGATCATAAATGTCAAGTGATATCCAAGATCTTTCAACAAAGGTTGGTTATTGATCTTAAGATTCATCTCTGCATCAAGTTTCTCAATAATTAAATTCATTAATCCTTTAATTTCCTCAGTAATTGTAATATCTGCCATGGATTTGGTATTCGCCGGTGTCCTTCTGCCGACAATCGGCAATGTGATAAAAATAATTTCTGGAATAGGGATTGCAATATTCAGCGTTCTCTCTATTAAATAAGCAATTTCTTTCGCAATCTTAAACTCTTTTGTTTCTAATAATTTGTAATATTTCTCATTCAGTTGATCCAGCGGATGTTCGTTTAATAACCGATCTAACATCAACGTAACAAATTTTGAAAGCATTTCCTGTGAAGCAGACTCTATCGCATAACGCTGAGCTGTTTGTAAAACAATTTCTTTAATCTCTTTATCAAGCGGATAATCACTGTACAAATAGTCGTAAATATTTTCTATAATAAAAAGGCGCAAATTCAGTTCTTCACCACTTAAATACATGCCTTTATTTTGCTTTCCAATAATTTTTAATCCATATGGATTCAATACTGCAGCAGCTTTTTTTAAATCATTAATCAATGTTGTTCTGCCAATATTCATGTTGAACGCTAATTCATCAATCGTGTTGCTATCGTCTTCTGTCATTAAATGTTGAATAATAAAAGCAAGGCGTTTTTGCGGTGTGTCCATGATGTGTGCTTGCTGGGAAATTTTTTTGAATATCTCTTCAAATTTTGCATAATCTTCTATATATAAATAGAACCCTTTCCCTCTTATGTTTTTGAAATAAGCAATCCCTTTTAAGTCTTTATTTATTTGCTTAATATAGTTTCGAATCGTCCTTGTACTTACTCCAAGCTTTTCTGCTAAAGAATCAAGTGTGTAATATTGCTTTTTCACCCCCAAACAGAGGATTTGATATACCTTGTCTTCTGCATAACAATCCACTATTCCATCCCACCTTTAATAAGTGGAATCAAGAGCCGTCACAAATAATAATCTATCCCCGGGATTTTCCTCCAGTAATGTTTATGGTCGTACCTGTAATGTAGCTTGCCCGATCGGAAGCAAGAAAACATACTAAGTCAGCTATTTCATCCAGCTTGCCGACCCGGCCAAGCGGGATAGATTTGGCATAGTCTGTTTCAAGCTCATCCACGTTCACACCGCGAGTATAAGCGAGCGCCTGGTTATATTCAACATTTGTTAAACCTGTTTTCTCGTTAATGCCAGGTGCAACACCGACAACTCGTATGTTAAATTTCCCCAATTCTTTTGCCCAGGAACGAGTAAAACCATTTAAAGCTCCTTTTGTGGCAGAATAACAGCTTTGTCCAGCCGAGCCTTCCATTCCCGCTTCGGATGAGATGTTAATGATCACTCCTTTGTTTTGCTTTAACATTTCCCTTACAACAGCCTGTGAGCAGAGAAAAGGTCCTTTTTGGTTAACCGCCACCATAAAATCAAAATCTTTTTCGCTTAATTCATACTCGCTGTTTTCTCCGCGATAATCAACTAAGAGGCGTGGCAAATTTACCCCTGCGTTATTCACCAAAATGTCTATCTTTCCAAAAATCTCAATTGTCTTGGAAACCATTGTTTGCACACTTTCTTTGTTTGTGACATCGCATTGAATGTGATAAATCCCGTCTTCTTTTTTGCCCGTCACAACATTTACATCACCAACAACCACTTGAGCACCGTTATTAACTAGCTGCTTTGCAATATGAAGCCCAATCCCTGATGCCCCTCCTGTCACTATTGCTACCTTTCCTTCTAATTCTAGCCACGATTTCATCATTGCATTTCCCCCGTTTTCGTCATATTTTTGAAAACGCAATCATTCTTTCTATCCATACTATATTTTTTTATGTAATCGAAATTAATACATAGTTTTTCACTTTCAGTGCAAAAAGGTGTATGAATAGGGGGAGTGTCCGCTAAAAGTTCTTGTTCCTCTTTTTTCTCTACGTTTGTCAACGGAAAACATTCCCCTTCCGACCGTTCACGCCCACTTCGCTAAAGCCTAAACGTATCAAAGGACTTCGGCATTTCCAAAAAACATTTGACACAATTCATCCATTTGTCCAACAAATTAGAATAAAATGGTAATTTGAAGTTAGAAAAGAGATGGTATATTAAACATTTGTATAAAGAGTTTCTCTGAAATACATTTTTGAGATTAGACCAGCAAAAAAAGGCCGAAATCCATCGGCCTTTTTTGTATGGAAAACCCGCTAACATAATAACAGCACCAGTTAACATAAATACCGTTAAACGTCCTTGCACAAGTTTGGCAAGCTATAAACTATAAAACCGCCCAAAATAATATGCACCATTAATATACCCCCTCCATTACAGTTAAGCGTAATACGATCTCTTCTTCAGCCAAACAGATCCGTTAGCCGAACAAGAAAAAAGGATACTTGATCGGGATATAGAACCCTTAAACCGGGAGTCATTTCTTATAGGTTCATATGCAAAATAAACAATTCTCCTTTTTTGCCCATCACTCGCAATCCTTTGTCCTTAAAGCCGCTTTTTTTATATACATGCTGTGCTGCCTTATTCATATGGTTTACAGCTAATATGATTTCATTTTTGTTAGGAAAATGCTTTTTCACAAAAGATGGCAGCAACATTAGCGACTGTTTAGCGATTCCTTTGCCCTGGAAAGAAAAATGAACCGAAAATGCCCGCAAAAGAATGGCATCTCTATTATCGCTATATTCCTTCACCCCCTCCCATTCGTGTAACACAAAAAATCCAGCAGGACTATGATGAAAGAGAATAACGACAGGGTGACAGCCAGCCTCCTTTTCGCATTCAGCAATTGCGTCCAATGGCAATGAAGTATATTTAAGCTGTTCTTGTGGCAAATAGTAATTCTCTAACTGCCATTTATACTCTGGCTTATAAAAATCTAAGGTAACAACCTCTTTATGAACTATATGATTTGTCATAAGCGTCCGCCCCCACCAATTCTTTTTCATGTATTGTATCTTTTTTCCTTCCCCTCTTCAATATCCTGACTGGTTATAAAGGGGGTTTCTCCTGTTTCCCTAAACGAAAAAAATCCCTTGATAATGTTGGGGGACTTAGTGTAATAATAAGAGTAACATTAAAAATAATTGAAAATTCTGATCGTGGAGGTATTATACTCTTGCTAATCGGAGGCATTAATCATTTAACTTTCTCCGTGTCTGATTTGGAAAAATCCATCTGTTTTTACCAACATGTATTTGGCGCAAAGCTGTTGGTCAAAGGCAGAAATTTAGCTTACTTTGACTTAAACGGGATTTGGTTGGCGTTAAATGTCCAACAAGATATTCCGCGAAACGAAATCCAGCATTCATACACGCATATCGCTTTCTCTGTTAAAGAAGAAGATTTTGATAGCGCGGTTCAAAAGTTGAAAGAGTTGGGCGTCAATATTCTTCCGGGCAGACAGAGAGACGAAAGAGATAAACGCTCCGTTTATTTTGCAGATCCTGATGGGCATAAATTCGAATTTCACACAGGCGGCTTGAACGACCGATTATCTTATTACAGAAGTGAAAAATCACATATGCAATTTTTGGATTAAAAATAACCATTTGCGGATTCTTAACATAAAGGGGAATAGATAAAATGAACAAAAAATTTGAAATATTAATGAAAGCAGCGCCTTTCTTGAGTGGGCTTTTTATCTTAGCCGGCTTGATTATGGCAATATTAAGTGCATTAGACAATAATGTGCAAATATTTTATTTATCATTATTCTTAATTTTGCAATCCGTACTTGCATTAACATATACTAAGTTATTTAAAAAAATTTGGCAGAAATAAGTTATTAAGATATTCACGGTTTAACTTACAAACCATTCATCAGTGGAAGATTCCTTAAATTTTAGATTATCAACATTATTTTTTAACAGAGCCAAAACAAAATAAGCGATCGGACACCGTTTCCAGCCAGCAGCATTCAAGCGGGCCATTCCCGCGAAAAATGCGGACTGATTGCCTGCAGCCCATTTCTGCAAAAAAACCCTCGACAATTCCTGCCGGAGTCATCGAGGGTTAAGAAAATTTTTTGGAAAAATATCCATTTTTGCGCTTTTACACGTATCCCCATTGAATCCTTAACTATTTTTAAGTTTTTTCAATCCGTTTTTGCGCATATAAATCGGAAGACCTAAAACGGTTAAACCGATTCCGCATAACGCAAGGAATGTTTGTGTGAATAAGGTATTAATAACGATAAACAACCCGCCAATAATCGCTATTATAGGTATGACAGGATAAAGAGGCACCTTGTAAGGGCGCACAAGGTCCGGTTCTTTTTTGCGCAAAATGATCACCGCAAGAAAAGTCATCGTATAGAATATCCAGATCACAAACACTAACATATCTGTTAATGTGTTAAATCCGCCTAAAACCATCATAATGATCGCAACGAGCAAGATGAATATTCCAGAATTATAAGGGATTCGCGTTTTATCAGACAGTGTGGCAAACCATTTGCTGAAAGGCAATTTATCTTCCAATGCCATTGCATAAGGGATTCGCATTCCCGTCATCGTGTATCCGTTAATGGTGCCAAATACCGAAATTAAAATACCGATACTAACTAGTTTTCCGCCCATTTTACCAAAAAGAATGGTTGCTACATCAGATGCAGGCGTATCAGTTCCGGCAAGAGCTGCCGCAGACATGACCAACAGGAATGCAACATTAATTAATAAATAAACGATCATAACAATCGATAATCCTAATATAATTGCTTTAGGTAAATCTCTCTTAGGATTTTTCATTTCTCCGGCGACGTTCCCCACATGAATCCACCCATCATAGGCAAACATGGTTGCCAGCAGCCCGGAACCAAGGGCGGATATAAAAGATTTGTCCGGCCCCGCTTCAATCGGAAACAGTTGGAAAGTCACATCGCCTTCATGCAGCAATCCGAAAATAGTTATAAGAGCCAAAGGAAGCAATTTACATATAGTAAAAACAGTCTGAATGCCCCCGGCGGCTTTAGCGCCTAAAAAGTTCATAAGAGTGATAAAGGTTGCCGTAAGAATCGCAATTCCCACAATCATCATTCTATGTTCATTTGCATTTAATCCAAACAGGCTTACCGTTTGCGTTCCAAAAATAATCGCCAGCGCAGCAATATTTGCTGGAAAATAAATGATCGTTTGCGCCCATCCTAATAAAAATGCGGTTAAATTTCCATACGTACGCTTTAAATAGGCCATCATGCCGCCTGTTTCCGGAATGGCTGCCGATAATTCCGCTGCTGTTAATCCTGCACAAATAGTTAACACGCCGCCAACAAGCCAGGCAAGCAGCCCTAAACTTGCCGTCCCAGTGACACCATATACTGCAGTTGGCTTAAAGAAAACACCAGCTCCAATTACAGTACCAATCACCGTAGTTAAAGCAGCCAAGAAACCAATTTCTTTTTTAAGCCCCTGTTGTGACAAAGTAATCACTCCTGTCTTTTTTGTGTTTTTGGTATACGACCTTTAAGCCTCGTATAAGCAGTCATGATACACATGATACACCGAAGATCTTCCAAAGAAAAGAGACTTTTGCTGCACGGTCATTTCTACACAGTATGTGTCAGTTTACTGAACATTATTTATGGTGTAAAATAAGAAAGTGACATATCCTTTTTATAAAGTTTTGGTTTTGGAACAATTGGAAAACAACATAGTAGAATGCGGAAAATACGCTGTTTCCTTCATTCTGCTTTTTTTATCTCTAATCTTTTGTCGTCAGATATGACTGCTTTTTTTTTCGAATATGCAAAGTAAACGCATACTCCGATGGCTAACCAAACACTGAAGTACATCCATGTCGTTAATGGCAAGTTAATCATTAAAAATAAACAACACGCTATTGAAATAATTGGCAAAACCGGAACGAACGGAACCTTAAATCCACGCTGCAAATTCGGATGTGTTTTGCGAAGAATGATAACAGATACCCCAACCATCGAAAATGTCAGCAATGCCCCGATATTGGCCAAGTTCGACAATTCTTTTAAATCAACAAAACCAGCAATGAAAGCACTGCCGATTCCTGTCAGCCAAGTTGAAAATGTTGGCGCTCCCGTTTTCTTGCTGATTTTCGCAAAAAATTCCGGCAATAAACCGTCACGGCTCATGGCAAAGAATACACGTGTTGCTGCATAAATGTACGCGAAAATTACTGCCATAATGCCAATGACAGCGCCAACCGCAATTACCCCTGCTACTTTATTTTGCCCAACCGCTTCTAGTGCATAAGCCATTGCTTCTGGCACGTTTAATTCTTTATAGGAAACCATGCCAGTCATCACAAGGCAAACCGCAATATAAATGATGGTGCAAACAGCCAACGAAGCGATAATGCCAATCGGAAGATCACGCTGCGGGTTTTTCACTTCTTCCGCCGAAGTCGCCAGTGCATCAAATCCTAAGAAAGCAAAGAACACTGTTGCTCCTCCGGCAAGGATTCCGCTTAAACCGTACGGCGCAAATGGCACCCAGTTTTCTGGTTTTACATAAAATGCACCGACTGCAATAAACAGCACAACAATCCCAATTTTGACTAATACCATTGCATTATTCACACGTTTGCTTTCTTTCATGCCGCGTGATAGTAACCATGTTAACACCAATGTAATGATTACTGCCGGCAAGTTAACAATCCCGCCTTGCGACGGAATCGTTAACAGTGCTTTAGGTATTTCTAAGCCAAAACCGCTCACTAAGTTATAGAAATAGCCTGTCCATCCGCTAGCTACCGCTGATGCCGTTAAAATATATACCGATAACAACGTCCACCCCATTAAATGGGCTACAAACTCGCCGATCGTTACATATGAATATGTGTATACACTGCCTGAAACAGGTAATGTAGAAGCAATTTCTGCGTAACATAATGCGGCAAAACCGCAAACAACCGCTGCGATGATAAAGGAAAAAATTACTGCCGGACCGGCATCTCTTGCTGCCACTAAGCCGGTTAATACAAGGACGCCGGTACCAATGATTGCGCCAATCCCTAAGATGGTCAGATCAAATGCTCCCAACGTTTTCGAGAAAGTCTCGCTTTTGCTTTCCTTTAACAATTGCGTAACAGATTTTTTTTTAAACAGGCTGGCCACGTGTATGCCCCCTCTTTTACTGATTAAGATATTCTCTCCAGGCTTTGCTTTCATACAATTTATTTGTTTTACGCGGTTATTTCATTAGCAACAAAGAAATGTTCACATACACTTGAAATGCGCTGCAAATCGACATTTCCGCCTGATATCACCGCTACTACTTTTTTTCCTTTTGCATATTTATCCACTTTGCCTGCAAGGAGAGCAGCGGTAGCTAACGCCCCGGCCCCCTCAACGACAGTTTTTCCGCGTTGCAGCAAGTCTTTCATGGCTACTTCCAATTCTTCTTCTGATACTGTTACAATATCATCCACTAGTTCTTTAACAATTTCGAACGTTAATTTTCCCGGGATTTTCACTGCACATCCGTCAGCTATAGTCGGGGCTTTATAATGCTCCACAATTTTTCCGCTATCATAAGAAGCTTTCATTCCGTGAACATTGTCGGCTTGGACACCGACAACATTGACAGAAGGATTAAAAGATTTCAGCGCCACTGCAATTCCTGAAATCAGGCCGCCTCCGCCAATAGGCACAATGACAGTATCTACATCCCACATATCATCAAGAATTTCAAAACCAATTGTTCCTTGGCCAGCCATTACCTCAACATCATCGTATGGATGTACATATGTTTCTCCTGTTTCTTGTATAATTTCTTCACATCTAGCCTTCGCATCGTCAAAAGTCTCGCCATGTAAAATGACTTCCGAGCCATATCCTCTTGTTGCATCAACTTTCGCTTGTGGTGCAGAAATTGGCATGACAATTTTACTTTTAATCCCAAGCAAATGGGAAGATAATGCAACCCCTTGCGCATGATTGCCAGCTGAACAAGCAATCACGCCACGCACTTTTTCGTCATCAGTTAAATTTGAAATTTTATTAAATGCGCCGCGGAACTTAAATGATCCGGTTAACTGCATATTTTCTAACTTTAAATAAATCTCTCCGCCCGTTTTACTTGTCAAATAAAACGATTTAACAAGAGGAGTTTTGCGCGCATTTCCTGAAAGGACTTGTTGGGCTTTTTTTATATCATGAATGGTAAGCGGCAAAATTTTGTTAATCATTCTTTAACATCTCCTTTAATGGTTTATAATCTAACCCTAATGTTTTTCCTAAATTTTCATAAGTAATAGTTCCTTTATAAATGTTTACGCCAGATGCTAACGCTGGTTTATGTTTCATTGCATTTTCCAACCCGTTATTAGCAATGGCCAACAAGTACTCAATATTGCCGTTGGATAATGCCATCGTCGCAGTTCTCGGGGTCGCTCCTGGCATATTTGGCACGGCATAATGCAGTACACCATGTTTAATAAACACAGGATTATCATGTGTTGTATAGTGATCAATGGTTTCTACTGTGCCGCCTTGATCAATGGCAATATCAACAATAACACTTCCCGGCTTCATTGATTGAACCATATATTCCTTAACAATTTTTGGCGGTTTCGCTCCAGGTATTAAGATGGTTGAAATCAATAAGTCTGCCTCTTTTATATGTTTCTCAAGATTTTCCGTATTGGATTCCACCACTTCAACTGGAGCATTTTTATATTTTTCTTTCAAATACGCAATTTGTGCTTGATTTATTTCTAAGATAGTCACACGGCAGCCAATTGCGATGGCCATATCACACGCATTAATCCCTGCATTGCCTCCACCTAAAATGACAACATGCCCGGCAGGAATCCCCGCAATTCCTGATAATAAAATTCCTTGCCCTTGATGTTGTTTTTCCAAATAATAAGCTCCCATAAATACGGCACGGCGGCCAGCAATCGCACTCATAGGTTTTAATAATGTCAAAACGCCATTCTCGCTAATCGTTTCTGCTGCAATTGCCGTCGTTCCCGTCTTTCTCATTGCTTCCACACATTCTTTTGAAGCGGCCAGATGCAAAAATCCCCATACAATAAGATCTTTTTTAAAGTAGCGATACTCTTCAGGCAATGGTTCTTTCACTTTGACTACCATATCAACATCCCAAGCTTCTTCCTGAGTGACAATGCTTGCCCCGGCATTTGCATATTCATCATTGGTATAGCCAGATTCCAGGCCTGCATCTTTTTGAACGAAAACTTGATGCCCTTCCGCAACTAACTTCCGGACATTTTCCGGAGTCATTCCTACACGTGCTTCTCCTTTTTTAATCTCTTTTACTACGCCAATTTTCATGCTGACACATCCTTTCAGAAGTGATTTAATTGACTATAGAACTTGGCAGTGCCATTCCAGCAATGGAGTAATTCATTTCAATAGCTGCTATCGTGCAAGAGTTTCCTTCAATTGCATGAAGAATGACACTTGCAATAACTTAAAAGAATGGATAAACACTTGGCTGAATAGTTAAAGATTCGATAATAAATTATTATTATAATAATTTTTTATTATCCTGAATCAAGAATACCACGAAAGAAAGCGCTTTTCAATATAAAAAAATTGACGATTTGATTATTTTTTATTATCGTTATAATTTTTTTATATTAAATAACTTGCTATTATTAATGTTCTTTTTTATAATGTTTTTACAATTTCTCTTCGGAGGTGTTTTCATTTGGATAAGGAACTAATCAGACATTATACGAATTTAATGAACTACTTTAGTGTCATATTAGGTCCTTCTTATGAGTTTGTTTTACATGTATTGGATCCAGATGGGGGCTCACATATTGCACATATAATCAACGGTGAATTGAGCGGGAGAAATTTAGGGGCTCCATTAACGGACTATGCAAGGCAATTAATTAATGAAAAAGTATATTTAGAAAAAGATTTTGTGGCCAACTATCGCTCTAAAGGCGCTAATGGTAAAGAATTTCGTTCTTCTACCTTCTTTATTAAAGGAGAAGATAATGAATTACTTGGCCTTTTGTGTGTTAATTTTGATGCAGACCACCACTATCATTTGGCGAAAGAAGTTTTAAAACTGGCACAATTGGATGTCTCCACACAAGATCTTAAAAAAGCGACAGAAAAAGAAAAGCCTATTGAAAACTTAACCATTAATATTCAAGATATGATTTATTCTCTAGTAGATAAAAATATCCTCGAATCTGGAGCAAAGCTTTCGCAAGAGCAAAAGATATCCATTATATCAAAATTAAAAGAACAAGGAATATTCAATATTAAAGGAGCAGTAGTTGATGTAGCTAATACATTGGGCGTGTCCGTCGCAAGTGTTTATCGCTATCTTCAAATGATTAATCACTCAGAAAAAAAACAACTTCGATAAAATTTTATTAAAACTTTGTTCGGCTTAAAAATCCCTGCTAAGCCTTCTTAAAATGACTATTCCATCAAGACAAAACAGAAAGAGTGATAAACCTACCCCCGCTTAATCTAAATTTTTCTAGAATCTCTTGTTATGTGAATATTACTTAGTCAAACGAAGATGGCAAGGCGAGATTCTCCGAAGTTATCCATTGCCATTGTCTCTTTTTTGTCTATGCTGGTAAATGAATGCAAGATTTGCTGAAAAAAACAGCTTTTGAGCTTTATCCTGCTGTAGATTTTCACACTATCCACTCGATTCCAAGCACTCGTTGGGCTGGCTCCGCCCCTATCTATCGTCTGCCAAAGCTCCGTGCTGCAGTCAATGACAAGCGGCTCCGCTGCGCGTTTAGCTTCTTCTTTTCAAACAATCCCATATGGACTCCATCGCAGAAGCCTGATCCAGCACATTTCTTTATTGGCAGTCCATTTATTTCCTGTTATCTGTCTTTTGACCATCTAATCTATCTTTTTTCTATCCTTCGATATTAAAGTATTTCCTCACTATCATCCTTCATCATGATGAATCCCCCTCATGCAAAAATCCAAATGTAAGCACGCCAAGTATATGCTTTACGGTGTTCGGCAGAACCTCAGCCATTCAACCGCATCAAAAATGCTGAGGTGCAGTATCCATCATCAGCGATTCCTGCAAAACCGCTTCACTCCCGGCATGCAGGCAACTTCATTTTTCCGCAAATTCCATGCAATAGCATTTTATTCAGCACCGTGAGTTTAATATAAAAAATAATTGCTTCTATATTGAAAAGCGCTTTCTTTCATGATATTCTTTACATAGAATAATAAAAAATTATCATTATAATAATTTATTATTATAAGCACAACAGTAACTGTTAAGGCACTAGAGAATGCGATGGCAACCCAATATGATAAAAAATGAATTTTGCCGGTGATTCTCCTACTGTCGCAGTTGCCAACCAACCACTTACGCAAGTTGGTATTATTGTTTCCATTTTTGCTGCCAATACAGCTGGGCGGTAATTGGAATGATTTTTTGGATTCCAAACTCTTGTAACAGGTATGGCAACACTGCAACTAGCTTTTTGGTAATCATCCATTTGCGAAAACGTAGCCTTCATTACCGCTGTCTGCTGAATTGCAGGCATTTATGGAATGTTGTATTAAGAATTATACAATTCATTCAGTAGAAGAAAAACAGGCACGTTCAAGCGGCAAATGTCCAGCAAAATACGTTTTTCAAGGAGGAAGCAATAATGAGTAAAGCCGTCAATTACAAAAGTTGTTTTGACATTATCGGACCGATTATGGTAGGTCCCTCTAGCTCTCATACTGCTGGCGCGTTAGCGATTGGAAATGTTGCATACAAATTATTCAAAGGCCTCCCAAAGAAAGTAGTAGTAAGATATTATGAATCATTTGCCGAAACACATAAAGGGCACGGGACTGACTATGCCATTATTTCCGGCGTGTTAGGGTTTGCTGCAGATGACCCAAGAGTGCCTAAGGCGATTGAAATTGCCAAATCTAAAGGCATTGACATTACTTTCATTGAAGAAAAAGATGATAGTCCTATAGGACACCCTAATACTGCCGATGTTTATTTAGAAGATGAAACTCATAGTATTCGAACTATTGGTATTTCTGTTGGTGGCGGAATCATTGAAATAAAACATATTGAAATGGACGGTTTTTCATTTGACCTTCAAGGAACTTTGCCAGTTTGCTTGGCCATCACGAAGCGAAAAGATTTCAAACCTATTATGCTTCATTTTTTTGCGAAATATAATGTGAAAGTAAACATGGCGAAACACTTTGAAGCAGATGGAAAATATCTATATGAATTTGATTTGGATTCACCATTGCCAACTGCCGGAAAAGAGGAACTGTCTCATATCGATGATCAAGCGAACATCATTTTACTTTAATAAAAATGGGGGAATCATTATGTACATGAGTATAAAGGAAATTGTTAATACAGCAAATGAAAGACAAATAAGCATTTCCGAATTGGCGATTGAACATGAAATGAAACAAAACCAAGCCTCACGTGAAGAAATTTTCGAAAAAATGAAGAAAAATTTAATAACGATGGAAAATGCCGTTAAGAAGAGTGTTGAAGGGGAAGGTGTATTTTCCCTGACTGGTTTAACAGGCGGAGATGCTGTTAAAATCGCGAAATATCGCGAAAAAAAGAGAACGCTTTCAGGAGATTCTATGATGGCAGGTGTTCAAAGCGCCATTGGCACGAATGAAGTGAATGCATCTATGGGGATTATTTGTGCAGCTCCTACTGCAGGCGCAAGCGGAATCATTCCAGGGGTGCTCTTTAGCATCAAAGATAAATTGCGGTTAACTCATGAACAAATGGTTCACTTTCTTTTCACTTCCGCGCTATTTGGCATGGTTGTCGCAAATAGGGCTTTTATTGCCGGAGCAAGAGGAGGTTGTCAAGCTGAAGTTGGCAGCGCCTCCGCCATGGCGGCAGCAGCCGCTGTCGAAGCAGCAGGCGGAACGCCGCAGCAATCCTCTGAAGCATTTGCAATAGCGTTAGGAAATTTGCTTGGCTTAGTTTGTGATCCTGTTGCAGGTCTGGTAGAAATACCATGTGTTAAAAGAAACGCAATAGGCACAGCGAATGCCTTAATTGCTGCAGATATGGCATTAGCTGGCATAACTAATGTCATCAGCGCTGATGAAACGATTGATGCCATGAGAGAAATCGGAAGGCAAATGCCGCGTGAATTAAGAGAAACCGGTTTAGGCGGTTTGGCAGGCACACCAACGGGGTTAGCTATCAAAAAGAAAATCTACGGAGAAGATGTTTCCAGCAAATCGTTAATAACAAGCTAAAGCAGTGGATGACGTCATCCACTGCTTGAAGAAAAATGTGAGTCATTTTATGATATCTTTTAACAAAACAAATGATTTGGCAGCGATTACGGAGTTAATTTTAAATCCGCCCAATGCGGGTGCTCCTCCAGTCTGCGTTCCATATCACGGAACGCTTTGAGTGAACGGCTCAGCTTACTGTAAGCGTCGCCTCCTTCACCCCAACCTTGGTAACCAATCATTCCATTGTATCCCATCTTTTTAAGCTGTCCCAGTAAGGCAAAATTATCTAACTCGCCAACGTCCAATGGCTCAATTGTCGCCACTCCGCCAAAACCGTGCGGATTGCGGCTGCTTCCAGAAATGTTCACTTGTTTCAAGTAAGGAGCTACGGCTTGAAGGGTAGCCGACAGGTTTGTGCCATCGACGGCATACCAATGATAGCCGCAAAAAACAATGCCAAGATTAGGATGGTTAAGCCGCTTGCAAAGTCTTACAGCATCTTCATGGCGTTCAATCCAGAATGACAGATGTGTGTAAAGCAAGATGTTAATGTTTCTTCGTTCAGCAATCTTCAATGCTTTTTCCAGCCACTTCGCTGCGATGTCATCCCCTTTAGGGTCTGAAGGGCGGATATGATGTCCGACTGATTGAATCGCCAGCTCGACCGTTGAGCAGCCTTCCATGATCTCCAGCATTTTTAAAATGCCCGTATTTCTTGGATGGTCTTCCCCTAATGAAAGGTCTAACACCACGTACACGCCAGCGACATCCAGACCATATTTTTCCTTCACATTTTTGAGCTTCTCGACATCTCTCCACCGTTCTCCGTGCCAGACGGATAAATGGGTCGCATCATACCCGATCTCTTTTAACATTTCACATCGCGCTTCAAAACTATAAATACCCATTGAGTTATAAAAAGCAAAGTCCATTGCATAAAATTTGTAAGCCATCTTTCCAAATTCTCCCTTCCGGTGTATGCCTCATCACAGCGATTTCAATGCTTCAGCAATCTCGGTATCCCCTGACATTAAATCAAATGCTTTTTTATACACATTTGGTTCATCAAGTGCTTGAACGATGGTTCTTGCGACATCTTCCCGCGGAATGCTTCCGACATTTAAGTTTTCTGCTGCCGTAACCAATCCTGTGCCTTTTTCATTGCGAAGATAACCAGGACGAATAATGGTATAATTCAACCCGCTATTTATTAACATACGGTCAGCATAATGTTTGGCAACATAATAAGGCTTAAGATTTTCCGGCCAGTTCTCACGGTTGTGGGCTTGGAATGTGCTCACCATGACAAACCGGTCAATTCCGATTTTTTCTGCCGCTTCCATCGCTTTTACAGCACCATCTAAATCAACAAGCAATGTTTTATCTGGGCCTGTGTGCCCACCGGAACCGGCGGAGAATACAATCGCGTCACAACCTTTGGCCGCTTCAGCAATTTCATCGACAGTGCCTTCCAGATCAGCGAGTACCGCTTCAATTCCTTTTTGCTGAAAAGCCTCCAATTGCTCTTGTTTCCGAACCATCGCACGAACGGTGTGCCGCTCGTGCGCATGAAGCATGTTCACCACTTGTTGACCAACTTGTCCGTTGGCGCCAATGACAAAAACTTTCATTATTATATCCTCCCTTTCTTCATATTGATTGAAGATGGTATTTCATCATGATAATGCTGGAAAGTGCGGAAGCACAAATTCGCCTAATTCTTCGATAACTTCTTCAACAGGGCGTTGCCCATATTTTAAGTTAATAATGACATGGTTCACTCCAGCATCTTGCAAAGCGGCAAGAAATTCAATCACGAAATTCCGCCCTGTGCGGAATCCAAGATGAATCGGGATTGGCACATGATTTGGATCTTCTGTTAAATCAATATAAAGCGATTGGGTAAATGGCTTAAATTCTTCTGTTAACGAACGCCAATTGTCGATTAACGCTTTTTGGAATTTGAGCGGACGTGGATAATAAATCCATCCATCACTATGTTCAGCAATCCATTCAGGTGACTGCCCGCTGTGGCCTGTCACCATTAATGGGATGTCTGACAATTTTGGTTTTGGCAACATATCTCCACTTGTCATATGCACTCGTTCAGAATTGATCGTCGGAAAATGCTCGCTCCATACTTTTCTCATGACAGACACTGATTCCCGGAACAGCTCGCTCCGATCTTCCGGATTCACCGAGAATGCCGGGAACTCGATTGGGCGGTCACCTGTTGCGACACCAAGAATGAGCCTTTCCCCAGACAATCTGTCTACCGAAGCCGCCGCTTTAGCGACATGAAGAGGGTGGCGCAATGTTAAAATGATGCTTCCTGTTCCTAACGCAATCTTTTCTGTGTTGGCGGCAACATATCCTAAATACGCAAACGGATCATACATTTGCCCGACATCACCGAAATTAGGATCGCGCAACGGTACATCTCTCACAAATAATGCAGCGAAATTGAGTTCTTCCGCCCGTTTTGCTAACTTCATTTGCTTTTCTATATTCATCTCTGGGACGTCACCCATATATGATTCAATCGGAAAGAACAATCCTAAAGTCAGTTTGTTTTCTTGATACATGCGTGAATACCCTTTGTGATTTTTGAACTTTTCCATTTGCACATCTACCTTCCAATTAAATTTTTTAATTTATTTTCATTCAACGACTCTTTGCATGGATAGCCAACTGAAAACGAAACTTCCATTACTTGCACAATACTTATTATCTATCTTAGCAAAGCGTGTATACATAAAGCGGCCATCCATCTGTTCAATAGTGCAGTGATCTATGCCGGTTTTAAGATGCGATAGTGGCATTTGCGGCATCCATTTTGATCACTTCGTCAATAACCGCGCTGCCAAGGCAAACATCATTGTCATAAAATACCGCTACTTGTCCTGGGGTAACCGCTTTAACTGGTTTTTCGAATTCCACCAAAGCCGTTCCATTCGGACGAACATGAACGGTTACCTTTTGATCTTCTTGACGGTATCTGAATTTAGCTGTACATGCAAATGTGCGTGGACGAACATCTCCATTAATAAAGCTAATGTTAGATGCAATAAGGCCCGTAGAAAACAGCGCAGGATGGTTTTTGCCTTGGGCGACGAGTAAAACGTTGTTTTCTAAATCTTTATCGACAACATACCAAGGTTCGCCTGTTCCTTTTCCGCCAATTCCAAGCCCTTTTCGTTGGCCGATCGTATAGTACATCAACCCGTCATGAGTACCTAGCACTTCCCCATCCAGAGAGCGAATTTCTCCAGGCTGTGCCGGTAAAAAATTCTTTAAAAATCTTTTAAAGTTTCTTTCCCCAATAAAGCAGATTCCCGTACTATCTTTTTTATTAGCGGTAACAAGGTTCAATTCTTTAGCGATTTTTCGCACTTCATCTTTCGTTAATTCGCCAAGAGGAAACAGCACTTTTGCCAAATGTTTTTCGGTTAATTGGCTAAGAAAATACGTTTGATCTTTATTGAGATCTTTTCCGCGCAATAAGGTGACTTGGCCATTTTCCCTTCTGATTCTTGCATAATGGCCTGTCGCGATATAATCAGCGTCCAGCGAAAGGGCGTAATCAACGAACGCTTTAAACTTAATTTCTGTGTTGCATAAAACGTCTGGATTAGGTGTTCTCCCTCGCTTCAGCTCATCCATAAAATACGTAAATACACGATCCCAATATTCTTTTTCAAAGTTCACGCTGTAGTAGGGAATCCCAAGCTGATTGGCAACCCTCTTAACATCTTCGTAATCTTCCGTTGCTGTGCATACGCCATCATCATTGGTATCATCCCAATTTTTCATAAATACACCGATGACGTCATACCCTTCTTGTTTAAGAAGGTAAGCGGCCACAGAGGAATCCACTCCGCCAGACATTCCGACGACAACCCGCTTTTTCTTCATTCTTATCCCCCCTTATTAAACTGAAATATTTTTTGTTACAGTTATGTTTAAAAAAATTAGCGTCCATCTGACAGAAAATACGGTTGTCCTTTATTCAAGCAGAAAAACTAACTATTATTAATTTCATCAATAATATCTTTGATTGTCACACCTTTTAAATAGTTTAAAAAGTGTTGTTCCGCATTGTGGCAAACGCGGATGAGTATATTGGACAGGTTTCTGCCTATCGGACAATTCTCATTGGAATCAGGGCATTTCGGCACAAGCGTTTCTTCACTGGTGATTTTAAAAATTTTATCTAACGTTATATGTTCAGGCGGATCGTTTAAAGTGAAGCCGCCTTTTGCCCCTTCTTTAGAAGTAATAATATTTTCTTTCCGCAATATGCTTAAAATTTTTCTTAATCTTGCCGGATGGACTGAAACACTTTGGGCAATGTCTTCGCTGGTCACTCGTTGGTTTTGCTTTTTGGCCAGATAAGCAACGCAGTGAACAGCAATCGAAAAATCGCTATTCATAATGAACCTTCCTCCTAACTGTAATAATAATGATTACAGTTCATGTTGTCAATCATTATTTTTCATCCGTATATTACAGACGGTATTGCAAAACTGGCGCAAAAGCGCGAAGTGAGCATAAGGAGGCAACATAACAGATGCAGTGCCACCGATCATCTGTTATTATATTCCAATTTTCTATTTATTTATAATACCCTTGCAACCGTTAAACCATCGCCAATCGGGACAATGATAGATTCTAATTTTGGGTGTTTGGCCACGAACTCATTAAACTCTCTCAGAAAAACAGCCTTCTTTTCTTGATGGTTCCTGTCCGCCACTTTTCCTTTCCATAATACGTTATCCGCAGTAATTAACGCTCCTTTAAAAATAAAGCATCCGCTAGTTTGGCGAGAATTTATTGTCTATTTCGAGGCAAAAAGTTAAGTTTTAAGAAGATTCCTTCCTTCTCTCTTCAAAAAAAATAATTAAAATAACCCGTGGTGCTAGTTGGGCGTTAGAACTCAACTAGTCCAAGTGTAACGAAGATTTTTTGCTTGTCGATGCTTCCGGGAATCCGGGTTAGAACTCAACTAGTCCAAGTGTAACTAGGGAATAGGCTAACAATATACCGTCTAGGGCTACTTCAAATCCGATCATGGAATTCGCTCGAATCTCTGTGATCCGGTATTGGTCAACCAGAACCGAGAATACCGTCTCGATCACTTTGCGTTTTTGTTGGATCCACTTCTCCCATGCCTCGGACGGGCGATGTTTCTGGTTTTTTCGAGACGGAGTCTAAAGCGCCATCTGGTATTCTTCGTACAGCCTTTTTTGCAAGTCACGGCTAATGAATCCTTTGTTCCCGAGGTTATAGGGATGAGGAATTTGGATCATCACGCTTTCGGCTGCGATTCGATCATGGCAGGATGCTTCCGTCACCACATATCCCATTGGCAAACCTTGATCGGTCACTTGAAGGTGCAGTTTCAACCCGTAGTACCATTGCTTTTTTGAAGCGCAATACCCGATGTCGGCGATCCCTTGAAACCGTTTGACACGATGCATTCTCGCAGCATGGCACAACTCTAACGGCAAGCTATCGACCACAGCATAGGCATGATGTTGGCCGCGTTTCGCCAGCTCATGGCGGATCCGTTTCATCGCCCAACGCAGCGCCCGACAACGACGGTTGTATCGGGAACGTTCGAGAAACTGCCCGTTTGTGAACAAATTTCCGGTGACAAAGCGATGCCATGCCCGTTCGGAAGAAAAGCCAAGCAGCTTCCCCAAAATGTGAATCGCTATGATCACGTCATCTTCTTGCTTTACCAAATGGCGGTTGCGGCGTTGAAGATACGTCTGAATCAATGACAGTTGAGCGGAGACAAAAAAGAAAATGGCGGCATATTGCTTTTGAATCTTGGCTCGATCTGTAAGTAAAATGAAAGTGCTCTTTTTCAATGTTTGATCGCACTTTCATTTTAAGGGGATCCTCATGCAAGGGCTGTTTTTATGCTTTTTTGAGTTTATCTAGCACCACGGGTCTTGATAAGTTTTTTGTGCCATGGACATTTTAACCCTACTAAAAACTTTTTAAATAAAAAAACACACGTTCGGAATTACTTCCATAACGTGTGTTTGTTGCTTTTAAAGCATCTAAAGACAAGTTTTATGACTTCTTCATCATCTCATCTAATTGTAAACACAAGTTGGGGCAATACTATCAATTAAATTTCATATAGTCTCTAGTAAACCTCCAAATATTAAACACTTCATTGCAAATTTAAGACCTATGTTATACCTAAATGCTCACGCAAGGTACAACCCTTATATTCGCTCCTGAACAAACCTTTTTCGACCAGCATTGGAATCAGCTCATCGAAGAATAATTCCAAAGATTTTATCGAACCGCCTGGAAGAGCTATAAATCCGTCCATTGCACCGGCTTCAAACCACTCTGTAATTTCTCTCAGTGCATCCTCAGCCGTTCCGACGACCACCCAATGCGCGGATCCGACAACCTCTGGCCTTGACAACAGCTCTTCCACTGTAGGCTGCTGATGCATTATCAGCCTGCGCAACAGATCAGCGTGTGTTTGACTGCGTACTGGCTGATTCGGGTCGGGAAGCAAATCGGCAGTTACTGGCTGATCCAAAGGCAGGTGGCTAATATCAATGCCCAGAATGGATTTGACGGCTGCATATCTATGTGTAATGCTCATATGTGCATGCGCCTCCCTGTGCAAATCGAGCGCTTCGCCCCGGGTCTTGCCTAAGAAAAAATACAGTCCTGGCAAAACTCGGATCGCATCCGGACGGCGCCCGTGCTTCCTCGCTCGTCTCCTCAAATCATCACGCAATTCGATGCCTGAAGCAATGTCTGGTGTTGCGGCAAAAATAGCATCCGCTACTGAAGCGGCAAAATCTCGTCCAAAAGTCGAGGCACCTGCCTGAAATAAGGGAATCGATCCTGATTTATGGGCTGGAAGATTGAGCGGCCCTTTGACACTGAAAAAATCACCGGAATGATTAATTGGAGAAACCATCTCCCTGTCAGCATATTTCCCCGAAACGCGATCAACAATCAACGCTTCATGCGGGTAGCTCTCCCAAAGCTTGAGTACGACATCAGTGAATTCAATGGCTTTTAAATACCTTTCTTCTGTTGACGGCATGGGGGAATTACTGAAATTTTCGGCTCCCTCAATAGAGGTTACAATATTCCATCCGGCACGCCCATTGCTGATCCAATGCAAAGACTGAAGCTGTCTTGCAACGACGTATGGCGGGTTGAAGGTAGTGGAAACGGTCGTAACCAGCCCGATCTGATCGGTTTCGCGAGCAATTGAGGTAAGGAGAATCGTCGGATCGAGGCTGCTGAAAGCAGGAGAATTCCCCAGCATCTCTTCTTTGAGAAAAAGTGCATCAGGCTTAAAGACAAAATCAAGCTTTGCCTTCTCTGCCATTTTCGCCAGCTTGGCATAAAAGTCGCTCGAATACAAATTTTCCACGCCGCTGTCTTCTTGTCGCCAGCCATTTCCTCTCATCCAGGTTGGTGACAATGACAACCCGATGCAAAGTTGTCTATCTTTTGTCAAGCGCACCACCCTTTCCTATAAGTAATTTGTGCTCGGAACATGCTCCAATCAGATGTATGGCTGCAATAGGTCGTAATGATCTGATCTCTAATGTCTTTCGATATCGGCTGTCACTTCTCCCCAATCGGCAGGGCCCGTACTGTGTTTCTTTAAACAATGATGGAAAATATCCATCCAAACTTATGAAACTGACCGATGCAGCAACACTAATTTCTTTATGTTTTAGGAACGTGTCATCACGATTCGTTTCGTTTCCAAATTATTCACGTTGGTATTTCCTTATTTTCTCCAAGACCGACTCATCTCCGTCTAGTCCACCATCCAACTGCCGTCTGCAGAATCCACCTCCTTGTCTAAACCTACGAAATTTGCTGAAGTGATTTTTATTTCAATAAAATTGATAATCATTTTCATTATAATACTAAAAACGCCTCCGTTCCATGAACAAAATCCAGAATTTTTTTGTACTATCTGCATTGTCATCCAAGCAGAAGCAATATTTCCATTCTATATACATGCTCATTGAAAAGTTAACCTTCGCATAAGTGGTGACCACTCCGGTTATACTGCTCCTAAGGAAAAGTATGGAAAAGGAGCGGAATCAGACATGAAACGGCTGAAAATCACCCATGATCACGGATGGACGCCTCGGAAACTCCGCAAGCAGGAACGGAAGATCAAAAACGCTCATCTCCGCCAACGTGTGATGGCAGTCCGCCTTGTCATGGAAGGCTATTTGGGCAAAGAGGTTGCTTCCATGGTCAATGTGTGCCGCCAAACCGTTTCCCCATTATGTGTCGCTTTTTAACGAAGGCAGCCTTGAACTCCTGCTTCATCGGGATTTTGCCCCTGGGCGGGAGCCGTTTCTCACCAAAGAACAGCAGGAAGAGATCAAACACCTCGTGTTGACCACGACACCCGCGGAGCTGGGCTGGGACATCGCTTCGGCGTGGAATACGAACATCCTTCAATCCTATGTGTACCACCATTACGGCATATCCATTTCCCGCGAAGCATTACGAAAGCTCTTGCATCGAAAAGGGCTTTCTTGGACCCGGCCGACCTACACGTTGGCGAAAGGAGATCCGGACCGGCAAAAAACTTCGAGAAACAAATAGACCTGATAAAAAAACTTAATGGATCCGGATTCCGTCCTGTTGTACATCGATGAAACGCATATCCGGTCGTATCATGTGTTGCGTACGACATGGTCAGAGGTTGGCCGTCAAAAGCAAGTGCCGACGTTCGGCCATCATGCCCACATATCGCTGTTTGGCGCGGTCAACGTCCGCGATGGCGAAACGGTTCTTCATCAAGCAGGGGCAGCCAATGCTACAACGTTGTTAGATTTCCTGCGAGTTCTCAAAGAGCGTTACCCGGACCGGCTCATCGTCTTGGTGCGGATAACGCTCGAATTCATCACGCCAAAATGGTGAGAGAGTTTTTGCGGGAAGAAGGACAGTGTTTTCACTTCATTTACCTTCTTCCGTATTCACCGCAACTGAACCCGATCGGACGCTTGTGGAAATGGTTGAAAGATACCGTCATTGCCAATGTGTTTCACAAAGAGCGAAACGACATCACCCAAGCCATTGCCCGGTTTGTGGACTACATCCATGAACGCCCGGAGGAAGTGCTACAACGCCTGGGATGTACAGCGAAAAGTTAACTTTTCAAGGTGCATCTATATACATTTCATTCCGTATTCCATTAGCTTAGCTTGATAGTCATTTGAAGCATATTGACTTCCTCGATCAGAATGATGGAGGATAGAACCCTGTGGTTGTTGACGCTGATAGGCTTGCTTTAAAGCACTTAACACTAGCTCCTTTTTCATTGAATAGTCTATATGTCAGCCGACTATTTTCCTTGAATACAAACATAATACTAGCTAGATAAAGCCAACCTTCATCCATAAAAACACCTGCTATCCGTATGCATTGACTAGTCTCTGTTCATCTCTTTCTCCAACAAGCTCTCAATATAATCGTTAAAACGTTCCGTTCCATCTTTCAAGGAATACAAAAAAATACTATTTGTTAAAGCTAAACCAATAACTCCCAAAACCTTAATGATACTTCCTACGAAGGATACAAATATATACAGTTCGTCATTCCTCCAAATAAAAAGGCACCCCGAAGGATGCTATTGTTCTAAACTCTATTTTAGAAATAAGATCAACACAGCACAGGCTATACCTGAATAAATCCAGATTGCTTGATCTTTGGCACATTGAAAAAACTTTTTCATTTTAAACCAGCCTCCCTCTATAAATGTTGATATATCAACGGTTGTAGCCGTTTCAGGGGTGTCAAAAAAATTTTTTCGACACGTTTTCTAACTTTGTTTCTCAAATCTATATATATGACATTGGATGGGTGCGCTTCGCTGCCACTACTGGTTAAATTTGGTTGTAATGAGGAAAGCGTATGGGATGCACCGTGGATCTCTGCATCGCTGATGATGACGAACCCTCCCATGTCTCTGGGCATCCTTGTGCCTACATTCCTTCGTTCGGTCTAGTCATCAGGCAGAGGACAGCGAAGCTCCTTTAGGGACTCAAGGTCGAATGGATGGTATCATGCCAGCTTCTCCGTGTCATCCTTATTGTCTAGGAAATCACAAGGCATGTAGGCATCAAGCCGCCGTTTCGAGACCAAAGATGTCCTGCATCATTCGCTTCGCATCGAACGCTTGGTGCTTCGTACATACAGTGTGCAATACCTTCAATAATTTTCCGCATAACACCACAATCGATTGCTTCTTCCGTAACCGGTTATCAGGTCGTGTCGTGTAATAGTCGTGCAGCTGCCGAAACGCTTCGTTGTGGCGGATCATCGGCATCATCGCCCGGAACAGGAGAGCGCGAAGCCGTTTTCGTCCCCGTTTCGAGATCCGTTTCTGCCCTTTATGTTAGCCGGAGGAATGTTCCCGCAGTGTCAGGCCCGCAAGTTTCAATAATTGAAGCGGATCCTGATAGTGGGAGAAACTCCCGATTTCCGATAACAGTTCCACGATAGTCGCATCCCCTAAGCCCGGAACCGTTTTGAGCCATTCGTATTCCACGGATGTTTGCACAAGTTCCGTCAGTTGCTGGGTCAGTGCCTCGATTTCTTCCTCCAATTGGCGGTACCGGCGGACAAGTGTGGCGATTTCGATACGGGCCATCTGTTGTCCTTCCGTTACGCCAATGGAGTGTTGGGCCCGTTCTATGAGCTTCTTCGCTTTCGGCCTTTACGGCGATTGTAATCCCTCGCTTTGCCGGTAAAGGGCGAGAACCTCTTCTAGCTCTTTTCCTGCTAGATCACTCGGAAATGGCATATATTCCAGTACCGCGAGCGCCATTTTCCCAAACGACGGAAAGACTTGCGTAAACTCTGGAAAATACCGATCGAGCCAGCGAATCATCTGATTTCGAACTGCTCCCTGTTCTTCCACCAATTTGGAGCGAAATGTCGCTCCAACGCGCAGCTCCGCCTCCATCCCTTTGAGAATGCGCGGATAGCTGAATCGGCCGTCTTTCACTAACCGGGCAATGACGAGCGCATCTTTCGCATCATGCTTGGTTGGAAGGTTATCGTCCAGCTCTTTGGATCGCTTCACGTGCATCGGGTTTGTCATGACGAGAGGGATGCCTTTCTCATCAAGAAAATAGGCGAGATTCAGCCAATAATGTCCCGTTGGCTCGATGCCAACGATCACCTCGGTTTTTCCAAATTCCTTCATGGCTTCCACGATGCACTGGTACAACCATTCCAATCCTTCTTTCGATTGCAGAACGGGAAACGACTTTTTTAACCCCCTCCCTCGCTCATCCACAAAGCAGGCATAATGCTTCTTTTTCGCGATATCCATCCCAACAACCAGCGTTTGATCGGTGACTTGATTCATCTTCTTGTTTGAGATAGAATGCATGTAGTCCTCCTTGGTATCCAAATTAGGGGTCAAATTCGTGTGATTGACACCCCCGAATCATACCAAGAGGGCTTTTTTATTCAAGTCCCCGAAAAAACTTCTAACAGGAATGCTCCTTTAAAAATAAAGCATCCGCTAGTTTGGCGAGAATTTATTGTCTATTTCGAGGCAAAAAGTTAAGTTTTAAGAAGATTCCTTCCTTTTCTCTTCAAAAAAAATAATTAAAATAGAAACAAGGAAAAGAATCAGCCCTATACCTATGAAAATCAAGCCGATTAAAGAAACTCCCATTCCTTCAAATCCTTTAATTGTATTTAATCCATAAAGAAAAAAAGAAATCCCCAATAAGATAACTATTAGAGAAACAAATATTGAAAATATTCTTTTTTTCAATGCAATGGCTAATAAGAACAATATACCAAGTATGGTTACTGTACTTAAAAGATGATGATAAAAAAATTCCATCAAATCCCCCCATCATCCAAGCAGATAATTCATTTTCTTACCTTAGAAATTGAATAAGGATTTTCAATATGAAAAACGTTAACCTTGTACCAAATATCTTTCCAATTCTTTTTCGTTATCCGTTCTTCATAAATTTGTGCTCGTTCTTTTGATTCTTTAAAATAAGGTGTCGGTTTTACTTCTAAGTTAATCACATCCTCTACTCCCCAAGGAGCGACCAAGATGATCTTATCTTTTTCATCCAATTTTACCCCTAAAGATGTGGCTGTTTCTGGAAACTTTGATATCGCATCAACAGAAGATGAATACGGGGGAATGTTATTGACAACATGCATCCTTGCCTCATTTTTCACGGACCAAGGAATGTTAGGAAGGATATTTCTTAATCTGGTTTCGAACTTCTTTTCCTCTGCTTCTTCCGTATTGGTATCATCAAAATAGATAACGTCAACATCCGGAATGGGAGTCCTTTCTTTAAAGCCATGTAACACATCCCATATTTTGGAGCGGACAAATCCAGCACAGACCCACCAATCAGGTAAATTTAATGATTTTACTGCTCTTAATATATCCATCATCCATTCATCTTCTTTAATTAGCCGGATGATATCTTTTTCATCTTTGATCACCAACATCCATTCCTCCAATCCAACTTCTCTCTATTTACATATCACCCTAAAAATTTTTTTGCCAGGCTCCCTTTCGCTTTAGAAAAATGGACCCAACGAACCTGCCTATTAGTTAAACTAAGTTTACTAATTAAATATGTCTCTACCATATGATCCGTTATTCATTCAGCGATAAAACAGTATCATAATCACAGCAAACAGAATAGCTATTTTCATAGAAAGCCCTTCAAAAATATAAAATATTCCTTGTTTTATTACTATCATAAGGCATTGTTATTCATGATTTCCAGTTTTTATTTTTGGCCCTCCCCTGACATAACTGCGGATAACTTTTGCTGTCATGCCATGCAGCGGTGATTCCCATTTGGATGGGCATGATTATCTTTGTGTAACAGACCGTTTTTTTGAAGAAGGATATCAAGTTTGGGGGGAGAAATTGTCTTAAGAGAAGTTGTTTTGATGTGTATAAATGACGGAAAGGAGCGTTTACAATGAATTTGCCATTCGAGATTCGTAAAGCAACAATCAAAGATATCGAAGAATTGATAAGATTGCGTTTAGAGCTTTTTAAGGAATTAGGGGAAGTACAGTCGGAGCAGGAAGAAGCGCTTGTCACAACCGCTACTAAAAAATATTTGGAAGAAGCACTTTCTAACAATGAATTTATTTCCTTTTTAGCTTTATCAAATAATAAGGTTATAAGTATGAGTGGGATGGTTTTATTTAAACGGCCGCCTTACTTAGATAATATTAAAGGACTTGAAGCTTATATACTGAACATGTATACGATTCCTCCGTACCGCGGGAAAGGTTTAGCAAGAAAACTATTAGAAAATTGCATGGAGGAATGCAAAAAAATCGGGGTAAAACGAATTTGGCTGCACGCATCTGATGACGGAATGCCATTATATAAAAAAATGGGATTTACGTTTAAAAACAGTGAGATGGAATTATTTATTTAATCTACTAGTGTGTCGATAGAAAAAACCGATTTATTCCGGTCTTTTTTATTTTTATATTGAATCGATTAACATAACAACAAAATCCCCTCTATAGGGGATTCACCAAATCAATATTTTTAAAAGCGTTTCACAAAACGCCGGTTATTTTATAACCTAACTCTTTATAAAATTGATGAGCTTGTTCCTCCCTTGCCAAAGCCGCTAACCAACCAAGTTCCAATGCACCCTTTTTCCAAAGCTATTTTTTCGGCATAGTTCATCAAAAACCGCCCAACACCTTTACGACGCGCGCCCGAATCAACGACAATGACAGAGATTTCGCCATATTTGCTTGCTTCTTCTAAATTCTCGCGAATGCGAAACCCAAGCAGCCCTAAAATAGCGCCATTTTCTTCGCAAATATACAGGAAATCAAAAGGACTATCCTCTACAAACTCCAATCTGTTATTCATTTCCTCTTGAGAGATTTTGTGGCCGCTTAATTCTTTCATCAGATGACACAAATGTGGAATATCTGGTATTATGTCAAGAAAATAGACACGTAAAATCGAGAAAAATTTTAAAACCCTACTACCGCACTTCGTTTGGTGGCCTCTTGAGAAGGAGAACGGTTGTTCAACCCTTTCCCTTCTCAAGAGGAAAGATTCCCCTATATCGTGACTTGTAGAGAGAAGCGTTGCTGCTGTTTGCCTTGCTGATGCATCTTCTCATACTCCATTGGCGACATGTACCCGTTTGCCGAATGAATTCGTTGGGTATTATAAAAACATTCAAGGTATTCGAAAATTCACTGTTTGGCTTCTTCTCTTGTTGTAAAGGTTTCGTGGAAAATGAGTTCCTTTTTAAGGATGCTGTGAAACGATTCGGCACATGCGTTGTCATAACAGTTTCCTTTTCGGCTCATGCTCGTCTGTATGCCGTATTGCCTCAACATGGCTTGATATTCATTTGATGCATACTGGCTCCCTTGATCCGAATGGTGAATCAGACCAGGTTGAGGATTTCGCTGATGGATGGCCCGGTGGAATGCTTTGATCACTAACTCCTTTGTCATACGCTCGGAAAGATACCAGCCTACAATTTTACGAGAAAACCAATCCATGATGGATGCTAAATACAGCCAGCCTTCTTTCGTTCAAATATACGTGATATCCGCCACCCATACTTGATTCGGCTCATTGACTTCAAACTGCTGATTCAATAAGTTGGGATACACAGGCCAATGATGCTTCGGGTTCGTGGTTGCCTTATTTTTGAACGAATGTCCCCATCTTTCATGATTCTGGCAACCGTTTTTGGGATACCTCGACCCCTTGTTTCTGAAGGATTTTTGTGATTTTTGGACTGCCATCCGTTTCTCTTGACTCGATATGAATCTTTTTGATTTGCTTTTTCAACGCTTCCCGTCTTTTCTTTTGTTGGCTTTCTGGCCGTTTGGTCCATGCATAGTATCCACTTCTCGAAACACCTAGGACTTCACACGTTTTCGCCACGCGAAACTCCTTTCGATGCGTATGAATGAATTCATCAATGACTTCTGGTTTTTGGCGAAGATGCTCATAGCCTTTTTTAAAATAGCGTTTTCCTCCTCAAGGTCACGAATGCGTTTTTGTAGTTCGCGCTTTTCTTGATCTTCAGGTTTAAGGTTTCCGCTTCCGACAAAACTATGTTCGGCATCTTTTTTATAATCTGCGACCCATTTATGAAGAGTTTTTGGCGAAATATCGAGTTGTCTTGCGGTTTGAGCGACCGCTTTTCCTTCCTCGACCACTAATTTTACTGCATGTATTTTGAATTCTTTATCAAAACGTCTTGTCATTATAGACACTCCCCATGATTGATAAATTTACTATACATTTCTCTATTCGTTGTGTTTATAATCTAGACTAACATCATAAACTCCAGACCATTAACGTCCTATTAAAAACAAAAATGTGTTTTCATACTACGGCAATCCCCCTTTCATATTCATAGAAAGTACATACTATGTACCAACAACCGTAAAGGAGGAATTTATGATGAGCTACAGCTCTAAAGAGTTATACGACAAAATACGCGATTTAGAGGTGAAAATTGAAGATCTTCTTGTGCAGCTTCAAAAGCAAAAGCAAAAACAAGACCAAGAACAAAAACAAGACCAAGACCAAAAACAAGGACAATATCAAACAGACACAGATACTGTTCGTTTAGAAGGTACCGGAAATTCAACTGTAACTATCTATAATGACAACAACTTTTTCTTTATCTTCATTGTCATCTTTATCGTGATTATAGTTGGTAAAGATGATAAAGGCGTTTCAAATCATAATGTTGCTGAAGTGTTAACACAAGCGTTGGCAGCGCTTCGAGAACTAAAAAACTAATCGTTAATCCTATCGGATAGACGCTTAGATATTTACGTTAAAGAAAACGCCACTCCATCGGGTGACGCGCTACTTTAACCAAAATGTCTTTCTCACTTATTAGTGGCATTTGCACGACAAAAAAAGCCTCTTCACCCGCAAAGGCAAAAGAGGCTTTCGTTTATACGTTTTTTTATTTTTTTCTCCGCCCGTTCAATCATCATCTGGATGCTGCTCGCCGATATGTAGAGATAATTCACAATCTCACTGTATGCTAGACAATATCCACGCGACATCAGATATACCTCACGTTCCCGATCAGTCAGTACAGATAGTGCGTCCTCGATTCGCTGCCGAGCCCAACTCGTAATGTCATCTTCTTTTTCGTGATCGTCCCATTCGTAAACCGGTTCGCTGGAGCGGAAAAATTTCTGCATCAATAACAGCTCGAAAGGCTTCTCACGTTGGTATGCTGCTATTCGTTCAATACCACGTCGATTTCCTGGTCTTCTCCCTGTTTCCATCCACTCTATCGCAAATTCAAGATCCGAAATCATTCCCCTAATAACTTCCTTATCCTCATCCGATGCTTTCTTTAGGAGTTTCCGTGTTTCCCGCAACGTTTCTTTATATTGTTTCAAAAGCTCCTCCATCGGCCCCCTTCCCATGTTATACTTAATATAGAGAGCGCCGGGAGTGATATGATCCCCTTATAGTAGAACAGAAAAAAGAAAGCCAATTAATCTGTCTACTATAAGGGGATTTTTCTATGGGA